>Ga0155620_107_pt1 | contig 5569 bp, 4 predicted proteins | sample RifCSPhighO2_12_FD_107277 | JGI IMG/M metagenome (GOLD analysis project Ga0155620, IMG submission 107277) | Candidatus Nomurabacteria bacterium RIFCSPHIGHO2_12_FULL_42_19 | reverse complement strand
ATGTTCTGTACCTCGTACGAGTGCAGAACCGAGTGATGGCTCTAGTACTCTATACAACAGTGGGCTGGCCCTACTATATCCGCTTCGCGGATTACGAAGGGCAAGTGAGAATGGAACAGGAGAAAGTGCGCTTTTTTTGTTTGTCAGGCACAGTACTTTTTGCTATAGTTTGCGCGACATGCGCGAGTGTAGTTCAGTGGTAGAACGCTGTCCTGATAAGACAGAGGTCGAAGGTTCGATTCCTTCCACTCGCACCAGTATCTGACTTTCAGAAAATTGACCGATTTTTTTGTATTTTGCAAAGCAAAATGAGCCGCAGAGATTCTTGCCCTTACCCCACGCCACCCATGCGCTGGCAACTTGGTGGAACTCTCTTTAGATATACCCATATAGAAAGATTATTCTATATAGAACAATTTTGCAATAGCTGATACAATACTATTGTAGATAAAATATGGATAACAATATGTCTGATATTTCCAATCAATTTGCCAAAAAAGTAAAGGAAATAAGGTTGAGGAAAAATATGTCGCAGGGCGATCTGGCGAAAATTTTAGGCGTTCACTCGACCTATATTTCCGGTATTGAGCGCGGGGTTAGAAATATGGCGTTGAAAAACATTGAGAAGTTGGCAAACGCTCTCGGTGTTTCCGTCAATGATTTGTTGAAATAAAACTATGGCTAACAATCACAAATACGATAAATACACCCGCGAGGAATTGGTAGACGAACTGGAAACTTTGAAAAAGAAGAAGTACGGTCTCGTTTGGGATAAAAAGAACTCACAGGAAGTTTTGGACGCTTTTGTGAACTGGGAAAATGTGCCGGAGAATTTTGTACCAAAACAATTTCCGGTTTTGAAAGAAGTAAAAAACAAAGAGATTGATACAGATAAAGATAAACCGGTGAATCTCTTAATTGAGGGCGATAACTATCACTCGCTGGCCGTTTTGAATTTTACGCACCAAAACGAAATTGATGTTATCTATATTGATCCGCCGTATAACACCGGAAATAAAGATTTTATTTATAACGACAAATTCGTAGATAGAGACGACCCTTTCAGACATTCAAAATGGCTTTCTTTTATGGAAAAGCGACTTAAACTTGCAAAAAATCTTTTAAGTAAAGACGGCGTGATGTTTGTAAGTATTGACGATAATGAGCAGGCACAACTAAAAATGTTGTGTGATGAAATTTTTGGAGAGAAAAATACCGAGCTGATGGTATGGAAAAAGGTGGGCGAGGGGGATGCTGGTGCTGGACGAATGAAAATTACATACCGTTTCAGAGTAGAGCACGAGTACATTATTGTCTGCTATTCGCAAAAAGATCGGGCAAGATTTTCTAAAACATTGGAATTGCCGAAGTTCAAGAATGAATATACGAACCCAGACAACGATCCCCGCGGGCCATACAAGGCCGGAAATATGTCGCGCAACGAAGACAATTCAAGTCCGGAGGGCAAGAATTACTACACAGTTGTTTCCCCGAGTGGTAAAAAGTTTTCGCGACAATGGCATTTTGATAAACAAATCTTTGACAAACTTAATAAGGATAAAAGAATCTATTGGGGTAAGAATGGAGATAGTGTTCCCGCAATTAAAATTTTTATTAACGAATTGAGACCAACCACGCCAGTATCAATTATTGAAGGTAAGGGGTCAGCGACTAGCGCAAATAAGGCATTGAAAGAAATGTTTGGAGATAGAGTTTTTGATAATCCAAAACCATTAGAACTTATTCAGTATCTTTTGCAAATTTCGACAAAACCAAATTCATTGGTATTAGATTTTTTTGCAGGAACGGGTACAACTGGCCAAGCAGTTTTGGAATTAAACAAAAACGACAAGGGAAGCCGAAAATTTATCCTCGGCACCAACAATGAAAATGGAATATGTACAGAAGTTTGTCATCCCCGAATAGAAAAGGTCGTTAATGGATATAAAAATGCCAGTGATGAAAATATATCGGGCCTTGGCGGAAACTTAAAATATTTCAAAACTGATTTTGTCGGTTCTGATTCAACGGATAAAAACAAGAGGGATTTGGTGAACAAGTCCGCCGAAATGATTTGTATTAAAGAAGATATTTTTGATTTGGTCGCGGATAAAGGATTTGACTACAAAATTTATCAAAAAGGCAAAAAGTTTTTAGGCGTTATTTTTGACAATGACGCGATAGCGGAGTTTAAGAAAGAAGCGGAAAAATACAAAGGCAATTTTGTCGTGTATTGTTTTTCCTACACCGAAGCCACGCCGGAAAAGGAATTTAAGGGCCTCAAAAATAAATATGTTTTGAAGCCGATACCTGCGATAATTCTCAAAATTTATATTGAGATTTTTAAGAAATAGTTATTATGGAAAATTTAGAATTAAAACTATATCAGGACGAGAAAGTTGAGGAGTTGAAAAACAAAGTCAATGAGCTTTTGGAGTTAGACGGAAATAAACTTTGTATTTTTGAGGCCCCGACTGGCTCCGGCAAAACGATAATGGTCGGCGAGTTTCTGAAACGGTTTGTAAATCCCATTGACCGCGAGGACGGCAAGCAATTTTCTTTCATTTGGATTTCTGTGCGGGATTTGCATAACCAAAGCAAAAAATCACTACAACAGAATTTTGAAAACGATTTCCGCTATTCCTCTTTTGAGGACTTACAAAATAATGTTATCGGAAAGAATGAAATTTTGTTTTTGAACTGGGAAAAAATTTATAATGTAGACCGAGTTTATATTCGCGACAATGAGCGAGGCAAAAATCTTTCCAGTATCGTAGAGAACACAAAACAAGCGGGAAGAGAAATCGTTTTGATTATTGACGAAAGTCATCACACGAATTTAGGTCCGAACGCAACAAGAGTGCGCGCGGACATCGCCGCCAAAATAACGCTGGAAGTTTCCGCTACGCCTGTTTTCCGTGAGCCGGACGGCCATGTAAAAGTTCATTTTGAGAAAGTCGTGGCCGAGGGAATGATTAAAAAAGAGATTGCCATCAATCCAGAGTTTCAAAAATTCAAAGTGGACGGTAAAAGTAGCCGAGAGATGGTTATTGACGCGGCCATAGCGAAGCGAAATGAGCTTTTGGAGGCCTACAAGGTCGAGGGAAGCGATATAAACCCTCTTTTGCTTATTCAACTGCCAAACCTGCAAAAAGGCATTAACGATTTAGATAAGGATGTTCTGACAGATGTTCAAAAAATTCTCAAGCGGAAATATGACATCATGGAGGACAATGACCGCATGGCGATCTGGCTTGCGGACAATAAAACGCCGAATTTGGTAAATATTGAAAAACCTACGAATGAGGTTGAGGTTTTGATTTTCAAGCAAGCCATTGCTCTCGGCTGGGATTGTCCGCGCGCGCAGATACTCGTTATTTTTCGAGAAACCGAGAGCAGGGTATTTTTACTGCAAACAGTCGGGCGCATTATGCGTATGCCGGAATTTCATCATTACGAAAATCACCCCGAACTTAATAAGGCCTATGTATTTACGAATATCGGAGTTAGCGAAATTCAACTTGGTGATGAAATCGCGAAAGAATACTTTACTATTCAAGAGGCAAAACGAAACAATAAGGTCTATAAAAATTTGGATTTGCCGTCAATCCATTTCAAACGACAGCGTGAAAAAACAAGGTTGTCCGGTGAATTTTCCAAAATTTTTATGGACATCGCCGAAAAGATAGATTTGAAAGGTAAATTGAACACGAAGAAAACGGGAATTTCAAAAGAGATAATCGTTGACGGCAAAATAATTAACATAGACAAGGCGAGAGAAATTGAACACTCAATAATGAATTATCACTCGCCCGATATGGAGATACAGGCGTATTATGATTTGTTTTGCAAGGCAAGCACCGGAGAATTTGCGCCGTTTGATTCAATGGATCGCATAAAAAGCGCGCTCAATAAGTTTTTCATGCGGGTGATGAGTTTTGAAAATGACGACCCCGCTTTTTACAAAGTTATATTGAACCCGGACAATGTTGGTAAAGTGAGCGAAGTATTGGCGTTGGCCAGAGAAGAATATAAGCGGACAGTCGTTGTAAAAGACGAGGAGCGAGAAATGGAGAGTATGGTTTGGAATGTCCCGAAAGTTATCAGCTACAACAGCAAATATAAAGCAAAAAGTTATCAAAGATCGGTGATGATGCCTTTTTATTCAAAATTTCAGCAGGAGAATCAACAGGCCTTGTTTGATAGCAAAACCGAAGCGGACTTTATTGATTATGTTGATAAGGCGAAACAAGTTGAGTGGTGGTTTAAGAATGGACAGGGTGAAGTTAATTATTTTGCCGTTCCTTACGTTGACAGATACGGAAAGAAGGCGGCGTTTTATGTTGATTTCATTGTCCGGTTGAAAAACGGCGATATGTGGTTGTTAGACACCAAAAAAGGTCAAACAGCCGAGGGAGCAAAAGAGCGCGCGGAAGGATTGGCAAAATATATCAAAGAGCAAAAGAAGAAAAGCAACAAAAAAATGTTTGGAGGCATTGTCGTTGATGTTGACGGACAATGGCGGTATAATGACAACGAAACTTACGAATACAATCCGAACGAATTGAAGAATTGGAAATTTTTGGATTTGAAATAAACGCCGCCGCCAACGCGAGGACGGCTCGGCAGGAGGGGGTGGGTGGCGAGTGCCAGCGAGCGGCGGCGGGCTGGCTTCCTTGGTCTGGTTTCGTTCAGCAGTTTTTGATAAAATAGGTTCTAGCCAAACTGTAAAGACACACCAAGACAAAACATAATCCCTTTTCAGAGATTTTTTGATGGGCTTCCGCAACGGAAGCCCATTGAATGGAAAATAAAATTCCTTTTAATCTCCTTATGATGAGTTATAAACAATTTTAATCCTAGGCAATTGCTGTAGGGGGTGTTTTTGCTACAATACACAGGTTGTGGAAAAAATTACCAAGCAAAACTATGAGGCGCTGGGGAGTTGGGGCATACTCACGAGCCTTGACTTGCACGGCTGTAACGGCGAGACCATCCGGAGTGCAGAGAAGATCCGTGAGTTTACCGTAGCGCTCTGCGAGCTCATTGGGGTGACGCGCTTTGGCGAGCCGACCGTCGTGCACTTTGGCGAACGTGAAGAAATTGCCGGCTACTCACTCGTCCAGCTCATAGAGACCTCACTGGTCTCCGGGCACTTTGCAAATGCAACAAATACTGTGTACTTGGATATCTTTTCCTGCTCGTACTACGATGCCGATACGGCCGTAGAGTTCTCAAAAAAGTTTTTTGAGGCGCAGGATGCGACGGTACATACTCTATTAAGAAAATGACCCAGCTGGGTCATTTTCTTCCTGCTTTTTAATTGTCCTTTTATACGGCAGGTGCTGCAGGGGCAGCGGGAGCGGCAGGAGCTGCCGGTGCGCAGGAACACTTCCCATCGGCCTCGTTGCAGGCGGCGCACTTGGGCATGCAGTGATCTGCGCCGCAGGCGTGCGCCGCGTCGTGCTCGGCGCTCTCTGTTCCGCACATATCGCACTTGTAGCCACTCGTTGCTCCGTCACATGTTTTGCAATTCATAACTCTTTTGGTGTTTAACCAGTAATGACGA
>Ga0155620_102_pt2 | contig 60303 bp, 65 predicted proteins | sample RifCSPhighO2_12_FD_107277 | JGI IMG/M metagenome (GOLD analysis project Ga0155620, IMG submission 107277) | Candidatus Nomurabacteria bacterium RIFCSPHIGHO2_12_FULL_42_19 | reverse complement strand
CCGCCCGCCGATATTACATTTCTGATTACCGTATCGATAGCGCAGGCAGCCATATGATAAGCGCTGATATCTCCATATGAAGGATAAGTGCTGGAAGACAATACGACTCCCTTATCGGAACTCAAAACCGGTTTAAAAACTTGCGCATCGGTGTTTGTTTGGCCCCGTCCGGAGAGAGGCTTTAAGACGGAAGATGCCTGCACCTCGTGGTCATATTGTTGGGAAATAAAAGAAAATCCAGAAACGTTTTTAGTACCAAGTAGATTTTCCAAATCTTTGGTGTAATATTTTTTATTTTCAATTTTGGGTTCAGGGTGGTTTTGAATAAATGGAGATGTAACTAAATGATGTTTCGGCAGTCCGTTATGCAGAAATTCCATATCAATGTCCATAATTTTTTTGCCGTGATATTTTACGATACAACGAGGACTTTTAATAAATTTTCCTATTACCGTTGCTTCCACTCCCCGAGCCTCCATCAGTTTTTGAAATGCCTTCCATTTACCCTTTGGCACCGAGAGCGTCATGCGTTCCTGTGATTCGGAAATCCAAATTTCCCAAGGACGAAGACCCAGATATTTCAACGGCACTTTCTGAAGTTCCACTTCCGCGCCGCCGCACTCTTTGGCCATTTCTGCCACCGAACAGGATAAACCGCCTGCGCCGTTGTCGGTAATGCTGTTGTATAAATTCATATCCCGCGCTTCTTTAACTATTGCATCACTTAATTTTTTTTGCGTAATTGGGTCCCCGATTTGTACCGCGGTAGCCGGAGAATTGGAATCCATAGCGACCGAAGAAAACGTCGCGCCATGGATTCCGTCCAGCCCCACTCTGCCACCAACCATTACAATATAATCACCAGCTTGAGCTTTTTTCTCATGCGAAAGCCTGTTTTTTATTTTTCGTGGAATTAACCCCACGGTACCGGCATATACCAGTGGCCTGCCTCTGTACCGGTCATCAAATTTTATAAATCCGGAAATAGTGGGAATACCAGAGCAATTTCCCCCGACATTTATACCCTTTATTACGCCCTGCATAACCCGCTCCGGTAAAAGCATTTTTTGTTTTCTTTCTTTATCCAAGAAGAGCAGCCGTTTATCGTTTGGTTCGCCAAAACAAAATCCGTAAGTATTCGCTATCGGCTTGGCGCCCAGTCCGAAACCGATAGCATCGCGATTTACCCCGACAATACCTGTAATAGCCCCGCCGAAAGGGTCCAAAGAAGAAGGAGCGTTGTGTGTTTCCACTTTATGCGTTATCAAATAATCTTTATCAAAAACTATACCGCCGGAATTATCCTTGAAAACAGAAACACAAAAATCATTTTTCCCTTTTTTCTTTCGTATTAAATTTGTTGCTCCTTTTATATATGTTTTATATAAACCGTCCTGAATGTCGTCAATCGGATTGGCAAAAATAGTGTGTTTACAATGCTCGGACCAGGTCTGCGCAAGCGACTCAAGCTCGATATCGGTTGGATTTCTTTTCCCGCCTGCGCGGACAGGTAATTTTCTAAAATATTCCCGGATTGTTTTCATTGACGCCAAATCAAGAGCCAAGGGCCCGCGGCGCACACCATTTTCGCCCATTATGCCTTCTTTTCCAATCTTTTGGAGCTCTTCATCCGCGGCGCTTGAAAGTGGAACTTCAATAACTGAAGCGGTTTTCCTTAGAATTACTTTCGGGACCTTCAAAGGCAAACCTTTTTTTTTCTTTATTTCCTTAAAACTTGCGATTCGCGCCCTTTCTATTAAGGGATTATGAAGCGAAAAAGCATTTTTTTTTGCGTCATCCAGATTGGTTGAATTATAAATTAAAAAAATTTTTGAAGTGTAAACTTCGAAATCAGATTTCTTTTTAATATGCAGCAAATCTATTATGGTTTCCTGGACGGTATGAGCGACATTGTCCGTCACCCCCGGCAAAAAGCCGATTTCAATAGCGAAATAAAAATGCCTGACTTTGGGAAATTTATTTATGGAGAATTCCTCCAGGATGGGGTTAGTCAAAACCCGAGCTATTTTGAGGATTTTGTCATTGGAAAACTTATGCGAAATTAGGTAAGAGTTGATAAAATCGGCTTTTCCCTTAGGCGTCACATATATCCGTGAAATCATATTGACATATTAATATATTTTAGCCTTAAAAACAAATATATTCATTGACAAAATAAAGATTTAGACCATACTCTTTTTGAACATGTTGTTCCACCCAGAAAGGATATTATCATGGCCATTGTATGGCAGAGAAAGTCCAGGTACGCCCTGGTCTCCTGCATTAACAATGGCCGTGGGGTCATTGTTGAGAAGGAGATTTGCCCGGAGAAAGTGAATTCGGAAAACGCGCACTGGGTCAACGAGACCAGTGTATATTTCCGCAGTAAACTCCGGGAGCTCGGAGTCCAGCTTGCGGAGCCGTACACGTTCGCCGTAAGGGGGGGGAAGGCAATACAGTGTTCTCCTTACGTGGGAAGGGATCTCGACGAAGTTTTCCGAAAGGACGAGGCCGGAGCCGAAACCCTAAGGAGCCTCGTCTCTACCATGAGAGGAATCTTGTCCCAGACAGGGCGGGAGGTTGGCATTGATGCCCGCCTGTCGAATTTCTGCCTGGGGCCGGACGGGAGAGTGTACTACGTGGACACTTTCCCTCCTCTCGTGAAGTACGAGGACGAGTTCATTGTACACTTCCCGAACCCGACCGAGGCGGAGGTAGTGGAACAGGAACTTCGCCGCAAATTCGACCCGCTCGGCGTCTTGCGACGGCTTCGTTTCAGCATTCTCGCTCAGGATGCCGGCGTCAGCGAAGCTGACATCCTCAAGGCGGTTGAAAGCGTGATGGGAGAAGCGTTCGGACAGAAAGTTCAAGGCTACTTCCGGACGCTTCCCGACAACCAGGACATCCAGGTCGCGCTTGCCAAGCTCGACTTGGAGGACCCGGACGCTATCCGTGAACTCGCCTTGCGGTTCATGCCACCGCAGAGCGGGGCGAGAATGAAATACTTCTCGCAGATTTTTGACCTCAGCAGTAATTTTTGTCCTCTTAAAATTACTGATGAGGAGCGAGTGAGCCGCATCCGCGACTTGTTCGCCGGAAAGTGATCAAGAGGAATGGGGGTACGGACGCAAGTCACGACCCCCTTTCGTTTTTTATGAGCTTTATATACATAGGATAATGGTCGGATGCTTTGTCGGCGGCGCGATTTTTGAAAACCTTGGCCTCTTTTAAGTATTTAAGGATGTTTTTTGAAAGAAAAGCGTAGTCAATTCTGACACTGGCCGAGTGGCTAACGTCTTTGTTTGACGGAGTGGGAGTAGACGCGGCAAAAGAGCGCTTCAGATAAAACATGGCGTCTTTAAACCCCGCCGAATTCAATTTTTTTATAACATCAAAACGCAGTTTACGAGTTCCGTATTTCGTGACACTATTTTTTTGGAACGCTTTCAGAATTTTTCTCCGGTTATACGGGTCGCGACATGACAACGAATTTAAATCTCCCATAATTACAGCCTGAGATAATTTTTGGGCGTGTTTCAGCAGTTCTTTTATTTCCAGAAGCCGGGCATCTTCCGATGCCGGGGAGAGATGAATAAAAAAAATGCTCAATCTTTTAAATGGGCCGCTTTTCACGGTTGCCTCTAGAGCAACGTGCCTGATTCCTTTTTTGATGACTTTAACCCCAATCGGTAATTTTGAAAATACGGCGATATTATATTTTGAGTTTGCCACAGCAAGATGGACAAATTTATACCCTAGATTGTTCGCGATTTTTCGGAAACGTCCCGATTTATTTTGCCATTTTACCGCCTCAAGAAGCCCACAGATGTCAGGATTAATCCCTTTTATTACTTTCAGGATATCATTTAGCCTTCCTTCGCCGCCGTTTAGAATATTATAATGAGAAATGCTCAATATTTCCTGTTTTGTCGTCTTTTTTAATAACATAAATATTTTACTTGTACTATTCTATATAAAATAAAAACTAAAGACAAATTTGAAAATTTTGCTATACTTTGATTATGAAAAATATTGTTACAATTGGCGGAGGGACAGGCAGCTATACCGTGCTTTCTGGGTTGAAAAATCTTCCGGATGTTTCTTTGACCGCGCTGGTTTCTATGTCAGATAACGGCGGATCCACGGGAGTATTGAGAGACGAACTAGGTGTATTACCTCCCGGAGATGTCAGGCAGTGCCTAGTCGCTTTAAGCGAGCACAGCGATATCGTGCGCAAGCTTATGAATTACCGGTTTAACGAAGGAACTTTAAAAGGGCATAATTTCGGCAATATATTTTTGGCGGCTTTGGAAAAAGTCACCGGTGATTTTGGAAAAGGAGTGGAAATTGCGTCGGAGATTCTGAAAGTCAATGGAAATGTCATACCTATAACGGGTAATAAGGCGGAATTATCCATAACGCTGTCAGATGGAAAGATATTGGAAGGCGAAAATAAAATTCAGGATGCCAACTTGCAGGATGCCGGCATAAAAGATATTTTTTATAAAAATGACGTGAGGCTGAATGAAAACGCGGAAAAAGCGATATTAAAAGCGGATTACATTATCCTCGGCCCTGGGAATTATTATTGTTCAATTGTTCCCAACCTCATCGTGAGCGGTTTTAAGGAAGCGATCATAGAAAGCAAGGCAAAAATTATATTGCCGGTTAACCTTACCAATAAATTAGGCCATACTACTCATTGGAAAGTCAGCAGTTATGTGAACAACGTGGAAAAATATCTCGGGAAATTAATTGATATTATTTTGGTTAATAATGAAAAACCGTCTGCTGAACAGATAGAGCGCTATAAATTATCAGAAGGCGACGGCGTGCTGGTGGAAGATGATTTCAAGGATAACCGCGTCATCAGGGACGCTTTACTGTCTCATGTCATGCCTCAGGCCATAATAGGAGACAAATCCCCGAATTTGCGGGGTTTTATTCGTCACGATTCGGAAAAATTAGCCAATTGCCTGAAAAAAATTATTAATTAAAATTTTCAACGGAACAATATGAAATACATTTTTGATTTTGATGATGTTTTGTTTCAAACCGGTAGACGTCGGTATGAACATATGTACCCCAGGTTGAAAAAAGCCGGAATATCAACTCATGACATAGATGAGTATTACCAAAAGGTACGTGGGGAGCTTTTTTCAATGAAAAAATTATTAGCTCATTTTTCTCTTAAGGAAGATTACTACGAAGAAATGATGCGTGAAATAGAGACTTTCAATAATGAGGAATTACTCAAAGAGATAAAAAAGTTAGGAAAATCAAACTGTTACATAATCAGTTACGGTGATACTGAATTTCAGCTAGATAAAATTAAAAGGACCGGCGTCGCTTCATTATTTTCCGAAATTATTGTGGTGCAGGAAAGTAAAAAGAAAATGGTGGAAAAAATCTGCACCAAACACAAGGACGAAAAGGTGTTTTTCATTGATGATAAGGCGGAAAATTTTAAAGACCTGGATTTTAAAAAATACCCTAATTTAAAAACAATCCTTTACACCGGACAAAATTTGGAGTCCTATCTCCAATAACGTTCCACGACATGATGCTCTTCCGGGCCGGTGCCGACATATATAATCTTGGCACCAAGCTCTTTTTCCAGGAATTTTACATAGTTTAGAGCTTCTTTCGGCAATTTTTTACCATAGTCGGACAACTCTTCTTTCCAAACAGGAAAATTTTTATAGACGCATTTTATTTTTGCCCGGGATAGATCAAATGGAGTTTTTTGTGTTCGGTGGCCGTTGATAAAATAATGCGTGCAAATTTTTATTTTCTTAAAGCCGTTCAATACATCCAACTTGGTCAATATCAGTTCCGCCGAATTGTTTATTTTTATCGCGTATTTTACCAGCGGGATATCCAGCCAGCCGGTCCGGCGCAAGCGTCCGGTCACGGCGCCGAATTCGCTACCCGCCTTTCGCAGCGCAACGCCCTGCTCGAATTCATCTTGGCTGTTTAAATCGGGTTCCGGGAATTTTTCTTTTTCATAAGCGGATTTTTCATCCCGGCACCAAATGGCGGATTTTATTCCGCCGAGCTCCGTCGGGAAAGGCCCCTCTCCAACCTTGGTCGTATAGGCCTTTAAAACGCCGATGGAAGGCCCAATAAGGGAAGGCGGGAGGCCGAGCCCGGTGCCGACTCCGCTCGCTATAGTGTGCGAGGAAGTCACGAAAGGGTAATTCCCGAAACGGACATCCAGCAGTGTCCCTTGCGCTCCTTCGGCAATGACCTTATGCCCGCCGGAGAGCGCAGCCTCCACGATTTCCGCCGATTGGATGACACGAAGCGAGCGCAAAAATTCAACGCCCTGGAAAAAATTCTTCTCGGATTCTCTCAATTCTTTATCTTTGGCTTTGTATTTAAAAACATTCAGCAGAGTTTTTTTATGCTCTCGGCTGAGCGCGGCGTATCTTTTTTTGAAATCATTTTGGAAAATATCCCCGACCCGGAGCGCCCTTCGCAAAGTAAGGTCGGTATAAGAGGGCGAGATTCCCCTGCCGGTAGAACCTATTTTCTTCCCGCCTTTTTGTTTTTCGGAAATTGAATCAAGCAGAATATGCGTGGGCATTGTCAAAATGGCATGCGGAGAAACAGACATCCTGTCCAAAAAAGAAACATATTTCGGTATTGTTCCGGTTTCCTGTAAAAATGCTCCCGGGTTAATGACCATACCGGCGCCCAAATGTATTTGCGCCTGGCCGAAAATTCCCGACGGAATTAATTTAAACACATAACACTTGCCGGCATGCCAGATGGTATGCCCGGCATTGTTTCCGCCCTGGAACCTGACAATCAAATCATTCTTGGATAAATTAGACGCAATGCGGGCAACGCCCTTTCCTTTTCCCTCATCTCCCCATTGCAAGCCGATAATAGGAGTAATTTTAGATTTATTTTTTCTTACGTTCTTTCTTGTCATCTTTTTTTGTAATTCGGCGCCGGACTGACCATAAAAATATCATGGACGTGGCTTTCGTTTAATCCGGCTGAGGTAATGGTGTAATAGGAAGCATTCCGCAGTTTTGAAATATTTTCCGCTCCCAGATAGCCCATACCCGCGCGAAGCCCTCCGACATATTGATGGATGATTTCGGACAGCGCGCCTTTATAAGAAACATGTCCGGAAACGCCCTCCGGAACCAGTTTCGTCAAATCATATTGGTCATCCTGGAAATAACGGTCTTTGGAGCCTCTTTGCATTGCGCCGAGCGAGCCCATGCCTCGGTATTTCTTGAATTTTTGGTCATTTATTGCGATAGTGTCTCCCGGGGATTCGTCCGTGCCGGCAAACATAGACCCGGACATGATTACATCGGCGCCGAAAGCCAAAGCCTTGACTGCGTCGCCGCTATGCTTGACGCCTCCGTCGGCGATGACCGGAATATTAAATTTCTTGCATGCTTGATAAACTGCAGAAATAGCCGAAAGCTGCGGCACACCGACGCCGGAAACGATGCGTGTCGTGCAGATTGAACCCGGACCAATGCCGACCTTGACGGCATTTGCCCCGGCTTTTATTAATGCCAATGCCGCTTCTTCTGTCGCAACATTACCGGCAATAATATCAAGTTTCGGATATGACCTGCGGATTTTTTGGACTACATCAAGTACGCCTTTTGAATGTCCATGAGCGGTATCTACGCAAATTACATCAACATCGGCTTTGACCAATGCTTCCACTTGCAGAAGAGCGTCGGCTCCCGTGCCGACAGCCGCTCCAACGCAGAGCCGGCCTAATTTATCTTTGGTTGCGTTCGGGTATTCTTTTGACTTAGCTATATCCCGATAAGTAATCAGCCCGACTAATTTATTATTTTTATCGACTAATGGAAGTTTTTCTATAGCATGCTTGTTGAATAAATTATTCGCCTCTTCTATGCTTGTATCTGGCCCGCCGGTTATCAATTTGGTAGTCATTATTTTTTTTATCGGGGTAGATTCGTCTTTTTGGAAGCGAAGGTCGCGGTTGGTGATAATCCCTGCCAAAAAGCCGTTTTTATCCAGGACCGGAAATCCGCCGAAATGATATTTTTTTTGTATAGCAAATACGTCGCCTACCGTCGCATCAATAGGAAGCGTGACCGGATTGGTAATCCGGCCTGCTTCATATCTTTTGACTTTTTCCACTTCCCGCGCCTGGTCGGCAATTGAAAGATTTTTATGGATAATGCCGATGCCTCCCTGCTCCGCCATAGCTATCGCCATTTTGGATTCGGTAACCGTATCCATGGCCGCGGACATGAATGGGATATGAAGATTTATGTTTTTTGTTAGCTTTGTTTTGGTTATTACATTTTTGGGTAGAACCTCGCTATAATCCGGCACGAGCAATATATCGTCAAAAGTCAGTCCCTGGCCCAAGTTTTTAGACATATAATTTTTTTGTTTATTTGTTTTGGACATACCACTTTATATCACATTAACTCTTTTTTGCCAAAAATCTATCCAGGCACCAGGAATCGTTCCCATAGAGAAATACGGAAATTACCGCCATTGAAAGCCCGAAATCGCGCACGCCAATGTCGTTATAGCCAACAGTAAATATGATGCCAAGCAAGTGAAATGCCAGCAGAAGTGCGGTTATTCGGGTAAAATATCCTGCCAGCAGGCAAAAACCGAATACAATTTCAAATGCGCCGTTGAAAAGAACCCAAGTCGCGGCGCTGAGTTGAGACAGGGATAAAACCCACTCCGGAATTAGCCCCACCCACATACTTGTGTGAAGCAGCTGCTGCGAGCCGAACCACAAAAATACCAGAGACAATCCTATCCGAAGGATTATCGGAGCGGAACTTTTCATTTTATTGAATATTGATTCATCAATCTCCATGTTCTCGTATTTATATGAGAATAATAGCACATTAGGAGCGTCCTGCGCGATGGGCGCGGCTCATACTGCCACCACCATAGACATCATTTTCGCGATCAGGTTTTTGGACCTTTGGACTTTTCCTGGAGTCGGTCAATTTTCCCCTGGCAGTTAAACCTTCTTGTCTGGCTAGCTCTACTTCCGATAAAGAAAGTTCATAAACTTCTGCGATAGCCTGAAGTTTGCTCTCCTCGGGGAAATGCGGGTCATATCTATGGCTCCATTGTGTCACCGAAGTTTTGCCGACCTTATATCCCAAAATTTTTGACAATTCCTCGGCTATTTGTGGTTCTGTTTTACGCAGCTCTGCTTTACGTCTTTGCAACAAATCTGCCAAGGCGTCTTCTCTAAGAATCTTTTCTGGAACTTTTTGAATTTCTGTTGGTATATTATTTGGTTTTCCTAATTGTTCCCCCATAGTTTTATTATAGCAAAAATTTTATCTATACGTATTTATATACGTATACGAATACGTATATTTTTTTACGCCAATTTGCTGCCCAAATCCACCGAATCGGTTTTCGGCTCAATCAGGATCCAGCCGCCTCCCAAATTATTCCTGAAACCCAAAGTCAAAACTTCGGAAAGGAAGGGTCCGACTTTTTTCGGAGAGAAATTCACCACGCAGCAGACGAAAGAATTCAGAAGTTCTTCTTTGGTGTGTGCTCCGACCGCCTGCACACTGGAATTTTTCACCCCTATTTCCGGGCCAAAATCAATTTTGAGCTTATAGGCAGGCTTGTGGGCTTCGGGAAAATCTGAAATTTCAACAATTTTCCCAACCCGTATATCCACCTTTGTAAAATCTTCGTAAGTTATTTGCGGCATAAAATAAGTATCATTTACTTTAATATTCAATAGTTATTGGGAATGAAATAGATGCATCAAATTCTCGCATATCAGAAGGGTTGTCCTTTTTGAGTATTAAAGTAGCCGGACCGATATAATCTATCGGTGCTTTGACTTCACTTTTAAAAGGCACAAAGTCGGTCGTCATCCATTCTCCCTGTGCGGTAGCATAAGTTTCTACCAACATATTGCCGTTTTTATCCAGAAGCGTAATAGGAAAAGATGCCTCAAAAAACCAATTCCCGCGGGCTTTACCTATTACGCTGAATTCTTTCCCTGTAACCGCTCCTGGGAACGGAAGCTCAACAATAATTAAATCAGTCGTTGCATTGTTATATGTTATTTTCTGTAAATTTTGGTCCAAATTCTGCGCAGGCATCTTGCCGGCGGGAACCGGGTTTTTAAAATAAAAAGCAAAGTACCCTATCCCTATTACCAATACGCCTACCGCTATAATTATTTTTATTTTCATAAGCATATTAAAGTATACCAAAATCTAGATTTTTATGAAAATTTATGCTATAAATTAAGTGTTTTTAGGATTTTGGGAGTCAGATACAATAAATTGGGAGATCGTCTAACGGTAGGACAGCGGCCTTTGAAGCCGTGAATCTTGGTTCGATTCCAAGTCTCCCAGCTCGTAATTTAAAATTTATGAAGAAAAAAAACAGAAACAAAAAAGAAGATACAGGATTCATTCGTTTCATGAAAGTTGTAAATCCAAAACTTGATCCGATTCTCATGATACTAAAAGCATTATTACTTGCAGAATATTACATAGATCAGATAATTTCATTAGAAATTCCGAGAGGAGATATCTTATTAGATAATAATTTTACATTTAGTCAGAAGTTAATTATGGTAAAAGCATTAAACGTTATGGATAATAGTTTATGGGATTCTATAAATGCATTAAATAAATTAAGAAATAGAGGTGCACATGATATGGAATATAAAATTTCTGAAACTGATATTGATAAAATAGGTTTTCCTCAAGGCAAAACTTATACAGAGTTAAAAGAAAAGCAATCTTTAGACAAGAAAACCTTACTTCATCTTACTCTAATTAGTACCATATCCCCTTTGGACGGACTTTTCAGGCACATAATCCAAGGTCATCGTCAGGTAAAAAACATAAAAAATAAATAATCTCTACTCCTTAATAAATAAAATTGGTATAATAGCGGAATGTGGTTTTATGCGGCACTTTTAATGTCTTTACTTACGGGTATTTATGTTGTTATAAGTAAACACACTATAAAAAACATGGACCCGGTAATTTTTTATTGGGTTATAATTACGGCGTCAACTCCATTTGTTTTTATGTTTGCTTGGAAAAACGGCATACCTACTCTGGATTATATGTTTTTTATTGGGGTATTTGGATCAGCAATATTTTATACGGCATCAAAAATCATTTTTTGGAAAACGATTAAAAACTCCTTACTCTCGGAGATTTATCCTCTTATTTCTATTGGTCCCATTTTTACCTTAATATTATCAATAATAATTCTTTCGGAGAAAGTGTCACTTTATGCTTTTTTAGGAAGCGGCATTACTCTTTTAGGAATTTATATTCTTAATGTTAGTTCAGCTCGTGAAGGATTGTTGAAACCATTTAAAGTTCTTTACCAAAACAAACTGGCCTTTTTAATGATGGTCTCAATCTTTATTGGTAGCGTTGTTTCCATTTTTGATAAAATTGCCATTAACCACACCTTTTCGCAAAATTTTCTATTTGTTGTTTTAGTTGAAGATTTAATAATTATTTTAGGACTTTTACCGTGGATGTTGAAAAAAAAGAAAATAGTCATCCAAGAAATTATAACTAATGGGAAATTAATTTTATTATTGGCTGTGATTTTTTCTGCAAGCAATATCGTGGGATTTTTTGCTTTGGCGAATGGAAATCCAGGTCTTGTTTCTTCTGTTTTTAGAACGCAGGTATTTTTTGTTTTCTTGTTTGGTTATTTCTTCCTGAAAGACCGTCCAAAACTAGAAGCAATAATAGGAACCATCATTATGATTCTGGGCTTGGTAGTTCTCAAATTAGGTTCCTAAATCTTCCACAACTGAAACTTTCGGGTTAGTTCGCTTATTTCCGCAATCGGGCCGAACATGCAAATGCCGTAATATTCAAGCTCCGCTTCTGGAATTTCTTTAGTTCGGTTAATTTGGTCTATATATGTTCCCTCTTGCATAGTGCTGGTAAAGTCTACTACACGAATCCCTTTCTCCAGTGCGGCTTTTCTAGCGGTTCTTATTTGATTTGAATTATCTGCCCGAAGAATTACATAACTATTTTTTGATAAATTATTATGATGATTTCCATCTTTATCAATGTAATCAATAAATCCCATTAATTCTTTCTCTTCCGGAATCGCGCTCGCGCCAAGGCCGACAGACATGTGCGCAAGGGCATTTACAACCTTGCCCAGTTCGGCTTTTTTGTTTAAAACTGCCACGAATTTATGGGTGGTTACATCCTGGTTGCTCATATATAGTAGTTATTCTTTGCTTATTATCTTCACCAGCGCCAATTCCAGCGGCAACTCGGCGATAAATGCGTTATCCATATTTTGATACGCTTCAAGAAGAACAGCGAGTGCTCCCGAGCGAAGTAGTCCATCCTTATCTTTTTTTACTAAACCCTGTAAGAATTCCAAATCCGTCTCGCTCAAATCCTCGGCCATTTCATTTTGCAATTTCGGCGCATAACGCAAAACTATCGCGATGCGAAATTTTTGAATAATGAGTTTGAAATATAATTTCATATCCAGATTCGCCTCGGCTGCTTTTCGCACAACTCCAATTCCTTTTTCCAGATTTTTCTCGGCAATAGCAGAAATGAAATCGTTTACCAGGGTCGTTTTCGGCGCCCCGGTTATTTTTTCCACATCTTCCCTTTTGATTTTCTTGCTTTTGCTAAAATTCAAAACTTTTTGAAGTTCGCCCAGCGCGTCGCGAAATGACCCATTTGCTAAAATAGCCAGAAGTTCAGCCGAACCGGCATCCAAATCAAAACCTTCTTTTTTAGCCACATCCAGCACCATCTTCTTGCATACCGTGTCGGAAGCTTTTTTGAAAGTAAAAACCTGGCAGCGGGAGATTATCGTTTCCGGCACTTTATGAAATTCTGTAGTTGCCAAAATGAAAATCACATGCTTCGGCGGCTCTTCCAGGGTTTTAAGCAGCGCTCCCCAGGCATCCTTGGAGAGCATATGCACCTCGTCTATTATGTAAACTTTATATTTTGAATCAAAGGGTGATACCCGTACGCCGTCTCTTAATTCTTTTATGTCCTCAATCCCCCGGTTGGAAGCGGCGTCTATCTCGTAGAGATCATTGACTGATACGCCGATATCGGCGGCAAAAATCCTGGCAACGGTCGTCTTGCCTGTCCCCCGCGAACCGACGAAAAGATACGCATGCGAAACTTTATTGGTCTCTACCGAACTCTCTAAGACCTTCACAATATGGTCCTGCCCCAGGACTTCCTTGAAGCTTTTCGGCCGGTATTTGCGATATAAAGCTAAGTCGTGCATGGAATAACTATATCAAATTTTTCTTAAAAAATCATTAGTTATATCTTCCACTTGGGTAGCGTTTTCTGCTTCCATTAATTTCATACGAAATTCTTTTGCACCATTAAAACCATTCACATATGCCTTATAATGTTTTTTCATAACTGCAAAATTTTTGTGGCCAGTCAAAAGTTTCTCAAAAAGCTTGGTGTGCTCTATCATGATAAGTAATTTTTCCTGAATACTTATCCCAGCCCCAGATTCGCTTTTTTTGCTAAAGGCAACACACTCGCTTCGCTCGGCACTATTCCGGCTCTGTGTTGCGAGAGAAAATATTTTTTTAAATTTACTTAAAATTTGTGATTTTTTTACTAGCGAATCTGAAGCGGGATGCTCAATTTGGCAGTTGCGCTTTATGCAAGCCAAATTGGCAAACAGCCACGGATTGCCAAAAATAGCTCTGCCCAGCATAATTCCATCGCAACTGGTTTCTTTTATTTTTTGTTTCGCATCTTCTAAATCCAAAACATCCCCATTGCCTAAAATTAAAGTTTCTTTTCCCATCTCATCGCGAATCTCCACTATTCTTTTCATTAAATTCCAATGCGCCGGAACATCGGACATTTCTTTACGGGTGCGTAAATGGATAATCAATGCCGCTATATCCTCAGAGAGAAGTTCGCGAATCCACCCGGAAGACGCACTGCCAATTTCGTTGTGATTATATCCGATGCGGGTTTTGACCGACACAGGCAGTCCGCCCGCGCCCTCCTTGGCCGCGCGGATTATCTTCCGTGCCATTTTTGGGTTTTTCATCATCGCCGCGCCGGCACATTGTTTCTCTATCGTTTTATCCGGACAGCCCATATTTATATCTATGCCGTCAAAACCGAGCTTTTTGCACAAGGCCGAAGCGATTCTGATATTTTCCGGTTTCCCGCCAAAGATTTGCGCGACAATCGGCCGTTCGTTTTCAGAATATTTTAAATCAATTAAAAGTTTTTCTCTTGCTTCTGGGTGCGCTAGTCCGTCAGCGGAAACAAACTCGGTATAGAATACATCCGGCCCGCCGCCTACTCCGCCGTGACATGAGTATTTAGCGATTATTTGACGAAAAGCGCAATCGGTGACATCTGCCATTGGCGCCAGGCAAAAAATTGGTTTTTTGAGTTTTTGCCAGAAATTAGGGGGAGAATTTATCATAAACTTTATTTCCAAACCGTAAATCAATATATTGAAGAGAAGAATATTTATTTTTAAATTGCGATTGCAGAGGCTCGGTGGTTAATGCCGCTTCCAGATTTTCCGCGACGTTCTGGAAATCAGAATCCGTCTTGAGGATTATTTTTGGTTCTGTTGCCGAGAAAACCCCCTTAGAAAGGAATATTTCTATGTTTCCATCATCTGTTATATATGTCGCCACCGGCTTCAACCCGATGCCGATAAGAATATCTTTGAATGAAACCAACCGTTTGAAATTTTGCTTAAAAAAATAAGACCCGAATGGCTCGCCCGTTAGGCTATGCCCTAAGGGATTGTCAATATTTATATCTGCCGAACCATAAAATTTAAAATAAACTTCGCCGGAGAAATATGGCGCTTCATCGAAAATATAGCCGTCTTCATCCAAAAAATAGCATTTTGGATTCTCTGTTTCTGTTTGTAGCAGAACGGCGCCGCACCACATGAACTTCGCTACCCGTTCGGTTAGAAATACTTCCAGAATTTTATTATTTTTAATCGACAGGCTTATGTCTTTGAGTCTTTTGAACTTATTCCATAATTCGTTTTTTATATTATCCCCAGGATAATATAAAATATTTGTCCTGGAAAAAAACCATAGATATTCCCCTGCAATCTGCTGTTCGACTACTTCTTTGATTGTTCCGGCGTCTACGACTTTATTGCCGACAATCTGCACTTCACTGATATTCAAACTGTCAAGGTGGGAAAGATAAGCCAATAAAGCAAGAATTGCCAAAAGTCCGAGCAAAAAAATAAAAATTTTACCCCAAACAGCCTTTTGCCTGTGTCTTTTTAATTCCAAAAGGCGCGGAGAATTTAAAACATTTCTATTCATAATCTTATTTTATTGATTCTTTCCCGCCCATATATTTACGCAGAACTTCCGGGATTTTCACGGAACCGTCAGCCTGCTGATTGTTTTCCAAGATAGCTTCAATAATTCTTGGAGTGGCTATGGCTGTGTTATTTAAAGAGTGGGTATATTTTAATTTTCCGTCAGCGTCTTTATATTTAATATTCAAACGCCTGGTTTGAAAATCGTGGAAATAGGATGCGGAATGTGTCTCTCGGTATCTGTTTTGTGAAGGCACCCAAACCTCAATATCATATTTTTTCACTTGACCTAACCCTAAATCCCCTCCACAATTGGCCACTATATGATAAGGAAGGTTGAGTGATTGAAGCAAATCTTCCACATTTTTAGTAATTTCTTCATGGAATTTAACGCTTTCTTCATGGCTGGCTTCACACAATACTACTTGTTCTAGTTTATAGAATTCATGCACCCGGAAGAATCCTTTCATATCTTTTCCGTGCGAACCCGCTTCTCGACGGAAACAAGTAGAAAAAGAAACGAATTTTACCGGTAATTTTGTTTTGTCGATGACTTCATTACTGTAATAAGACATGGTGGCAACTTCCCCTGTACCGGCAAAATAGTCTCCATCTTGATTTTTATATAAATCATCTTCTCCGCCCGGAATATACCCTGTACCTACCAGGGCTTGCTTTCTCACTAAGGACGGCACAATCATCGGTATAAATCCTTTTCTCACTAAATTATCCAAAAAGAATTGCCAAAGAGCAAAAGCCAGGAGTGCTCCTTCGTTTTTTAAAAAATAACCCCGAAAACCGGAGACCTTTGTGCCACGTTCAAAATCCGCTAAATCAAGCTTGCTCATGAGGTTTATTTGGTCTTTTAGTTCAAAATCAAAAACAGGTTTTTCACCCCAGACTTTTATTTCCTTATTATCGGCGTCACTATTGCCTTCGGGCACGGAAATATCCGGCACATTGGGAACCTGCAGCATTGCTTTCTGCCATTCTTCGGTCGTCGTTTTTAGTTTTTCTTCTTTTTTCCTAATCTCTTCTTTGACTGCGCGCATTTCTTCAATAAGCTGAATTTTTAATTTAGTGTCTTGGTCGCGCGCGATGTCATTCGATACCTTGTTGACCTCACTGCGGAGTTCTTCTACTTCTTTAAGCTGTTTTAGGCGTTCGTCGTCAATAGCAATAAGAGCGTCAATGTCTATATTGATATGCTTTTTTTTCGCGCCGGCCTGCACGATATCTTTGTTTTCGCGAATGAATTTGATGTCTAGCATGGTATGATTATATCATGGAAATCAAAAAACTACCAAAAAATAAATTTCCAAAAGCGCTTTTGGAAATTCCTCAACCGCCCGAAGACCTATGGATTATAGGAGAATTGCCTCCGGAAAATTTAATTTATCTTTGCATTGTCGGTTCGCGCAAATTCACTTCCTATGGACGAGAAGCTTGTGAAAAAATAATCGCGGGGCTCAAAAGTTATCCGATAGTGATAGTTTCCGGCCTGGCGATGGGTATTGACGCTATCGCCCACAAAAAAGCTTTGTCGGTAGGATTAAAAGTTCTAGTCTTCCCGGGTTCAGGATTATCGCGCGAAGCAATGTATCCGAAAACAAACGCCAAATTGGCGGAAGAAATTATTAAAAACGGCGGCTGCCTGATATCGGAATTCGAGCCTGAATTCAAAGCAACTCTCTGGGGTTTTGGAAAAAGAAACAGGCTGATGGCCGGTATTTCTAAAGCAACCCTGATTATAGAAGCCGAAGAAAGGTCCGGTACTCTTATTACTGCCCGCCTGACGACGGAATATAACAGAGACTTATTGGTTGTGCCCGGGTCAATTTTCTCTCCGAATTCAAAAGGCACAAATAGATTGCTCCACCAGGGCGCCACGCCTGTCACTTGCGCGGAAGATGTTTTGGAAGCATTGGGTTTTGAATTGGATAAAGACGAGAAAAAACAGGCAAAATTATTTTTTGATTTATTGCCTGAAGAAAAAATAGTTATGGAAATACTGCGTAACCCGACTTCCCGGGACGATTTAATCCGCGCGATAAAAATGCCTACGCCAACCGCCAACGCGCTCCTGTCGGTCATGGAAATCAAGGGACTGATCAAGGAAGAAATGGGAGAAATTCGCGTGAGTTTTTAAATTGAAAAGTTGCATTGAAAAACTATTTCGTGTAATACTGATGATTAATGAAACTTTTAATTGTTGAATCGCCGTCAAAAGCAAAAACTATCGAGAAGTATCTTGAAGGCGAATACACCGTGCGCGCATCTGTCGGGCATATCCGCGATTTGCCAAAATCAAACAAGAAAGCTATAGACATAGAAGCAGGTTTTGTTCCACATTACGAAATTTCCAAAGGCAAGGAAAAAATCGTGCATGAACTCCGGGGACTGGCAGAAAAAGCAAAAGAAATACTCCTGGCGACAGATCCAGACCGCGAGGGAGAGGCTATCGCCTGGCACATAGAAACATTGCTTAATGAAGACAAAAAAATAAAGGCGCCAATAAAAAGAGTCACTTTTCATGAAATTACCAAAGAAGCGGTGGAAGAGGCGCTAAAAAATCCGAGAAAGATTGACACGGCTCTCCGCAAGGCCCAAGAGGCCCGCAGAGTGCTAGACAGGCTTGTAGGTTATGATTTATCAGGTCTTATTTGGAAAAAAGTCCGATATGGACTCTCGGCTGGCCGCGTTCAATCCCCCGCACTCCGCATTATAATGGAGCGAGAGCGAGAGATTCGAGCTTTTATTCCCGAAAAATTTTGGCGGATATTGGGAATGTTTGATACGAAAAGGAAAGAAAAAATTACTTTGGAATGTTCCGAAGAGCCCAGAAATGAAAAATTGGTGGAAAAAATACTTGAACTCGGTAAAAAAGGAAACTGGCTAGTGAAAGACGTAAAAGAATCCGAACAGAAACGTTCACCTCGCGCCCCTTTCACCACTTCTACGCTACAACAAACAGCCAGTTCACGTCTTGGATATTCTCCTTCACGCACGATGCAAATAGCCCAAAAACTTTATGAAGCCGGGCACATTACTTATATGCGAACCGACAGCACGAATCTTTCAACTATTGCCCAAAGCCAAATTATTTCATTTATAAAAAAAGAGTACGGGGATAACTACGCCGAAGCCAAGATTTATAAAACCAAGTCAAAAAATGCGCAGGAGGCGCATGAAGCTATTCGCCCGACACATATAGATAAACTTCACACGGGCAACAATGACCAAGACAGGCTCTACCATCTTATTTGGGAACGCGCCGTGTCATCGCAAATGTCGGATGCGAAATTACTTAAAACAAAAATTACAGCAATCGTGGAAGGACATAGTGAATTGCCTGATTTTGCGGCGACTGGCTCTCGGTTGCTTTTCCCCGGATGGCTAAAAGTGGAGACTGGCGCACGGGGTGAAGATGTTGAATTACCCAAATGCAGTGTTGGGGAAAAATTAAAATTATTAAACTTAAGTAGTGAAGAAAAATTCACCGAACCGCCGGGCCGTTATAGCGAAGCGGGACTAATCAAGGAACTTGAACAGAGAGGCATTGGTCGACCGTCAACTTACGCATCCATAATGCGAACAATCGAAGAACGAGGGTATGTGAATAAAAACGGCAAGACATTATTCCCAACCGACACAGGTGAAGTGGTATCCGACTTTTTAGAAAAACATTTTACTAATTATATTTCCGATACATTTACCGCCGAAATGGAAGACGAGCTGGATGAAATTTCCCGGGGGGAGCGCGAATATGAAAAAACCTTGAAAGATTTTTATCTGCCATTTTCCAAAGACGTGAAATCTAAAGAAAAATTGGAAAAAGCGACAAATTTAGGTGATGCTCCAGAAAATATTAAATGCCCGAAATGCGGCAGTCCAATGATTATCAAGCTTTCCCGCGGGGGCAAATTTTATTCCTGCTCCAAATATCCGGAATGCGACGGCGCATTGATGCTCGACGGAACGGAATTAAAAGGTCCGGAAGAAACCGGTGAAGACTGCCCGGAGTGCGCCGCGCCCGCCGTAGCTTTAGCGTTGGCTGGGGGGAAAAGAAAAAAAGATATGGGTGGTAAACTTGTTATCAAAGAAAGACGCGACGGCACCGGAACTTTTATTTCTTGTTCACGCTATCCGAAATGCAAATTTATAAAAAAAGACGAAGCCGAAGAAGCCCGGAAAAGAACCGGAGTTGTTTGCCCCGTCTGTAAAAAAGGAGATATTTCGGAACGCCGGGGAAGATTCGGAATATTCTATTCTTGTTCAAATTATCCGGATTGCAAATTTGCGATTAAGGCAAAACCAACAGGTAGAACATGCGAAAAATGCGGAAGTTTGATGATGGAAGGCACCAAAACCATCCCTGAACGCTGTTCAAACAAAGTCTGCCTGATGCATAATCCTCATAAAATACCAAAAATAGAAACGTAAATTACGTTTTTCCAAGTTTTATATAAATGCTATAATCCTCTAATGCCAAATGTTCAGGAGATAATAAGTAACATAGCGGGTGGTATAAGCAAAAAAGAGGAAGAACTTACAAATAAAGCCTATAATTTTGCGGAGAAAGCGCATGCCGAACAAAAAAGGATGAATGGAGACCCATATTTCATCCATGTCTTTGAAACCGCAAAAATCCTAGCTCAGCTTGGAATGGACGCGAAAACTATTGCCGCCGGATTGTTGCACGACGTCTTAGAAGACACAAAAATAACGGGGGAAGAAATAAAAAAAGAATTTGGCGACGACATCTTGTTTTTAATAAGGGGAGTAACCAAGCTTGGAACTTTGAAATATCGGGGGCACGAAAGGCATGTGGAAAGCCTGCGGAAATTTTTTATTGCGATGGCGAATGATTTGCGGGTAGTTATTATAAAATTTGCCGACCGACTGCATAATTTGCGCACTTTGGAATTTTTGCGTGAAGACAAAAGGGATAGGATAGCTGTTGAATCGATTGAAGTCTACGCGCCACTGGCTAATCGTCTCGGTATGGGAAAACTTAAAGGCGAGATAGAAGACGCAGCTTTTCCTTACGCTTACCCGGAAGAATACGCGCAAGTGGAGGAAATAATCAAGGAAAAAAAAGACAGTTATCAGAAAAATCTTACCGAGGTCCGGATGGAACTTGAAAAAGAATTAAAGAAAAATAAAATAAAATTCGTTGAAATTGATTACCGGATAAAGCATAAATATAGCTTGTATAAAAAGCTTTTAAAATATGACATGGACATAGAAAAAATTTATGATATCGTGGCGCTTCGTGTCGTCGTTGACACTGTAGAAGAATGCTATAGGGTTTTAGGACTGGTGCATTCTATCTGGAATCCCCTGCCGGGCAGAATTAAGGATTATATCGCCGTTCCGAAGCCGAACGGTTACCGTTCTATTCACACGACTATTTTTACGGGATTGGGAAGAGTTGCGGAAATTCAAATAAAAACAAAAGAAATGCACGCGGAAGCGGCTTATGGCATTGCTGCGCATTTTGCTTACAAAGAGCAAGGCAATAAAAAAATCAAAGATGATAAAAATAAATTCAAGTGGATTGAGGAATTGAAAGAATTAAACTATACCCCCGGCGATCCGAAAAAATTTATTGACCACTTGAAAATGGATTTCTTCAATGACCGTATTTTTATTTTTACCCCCAAGGGAGATGTCATCGATTTACCCGAGGATTCAACTCCGCTTGATTTTGCCTATTCCATACATTCCGATATCGGAGACCATACTTTTGGAGCTAAAATAAACAGCAAAATGTTGCCGATTTTTTCAAAATTAAAGAACGGAGATATCGTGGAAATAATAACCAAAAAGAATTCACGACCATCCAGTAAATGGCTTGAATATGTCAAAACATCCATTGCTAAAAAACATATAAGATCATATTTGGAAAAGAATAGTCTTTTAGCAAAACTTAAATCCTTCGGCCGTTCCTAAACGCTAAAATTAGAGATATTGTATAAATCAGTGTCATCTTTTTGGGTTTCTTCTTTTGTCCGGTCGTCAATCGCTTCCGCTGCCTGTTCTGTTTCCGAATTATTTTGAGAAATGTGCTTCTCAAGCATCTCAGTCGGCTTTTTTTCAATTCCTGACTTATGTATTAAATCCAAAATCGTCCGCAGGTCTTCGGTGGAAAAAAAATCAATCTTAATCTGCCCGCCTAATTCTTTCCTGTCTATATGCACCCGGGTGCCCAATTTTTCTTGAAACTCTTCTTCCAGCTCGGTAATCTCCGGGTCCGGCATGAACTCTTTCTTGCGCACACGGTCATAGGCGATTTTTCTGGCTAATCTTTCCGCTTCGCGCACGGTAATTTTCTTATATAAAATTTCTTTAAACAAAACCAGCTGTTCTTCCGGATGGTCGGCAAGCATTAGAATCGGCCGGGTATGCCCTTCGGTTATTTTTCCTTCGGATAAAGCATTCAAAATTTCTTCCGGCAGGGTTAAAATACGTAAAGAATTGGAAACATATTCCCTGCTTCTGCCCATTTTTTTCGCAATTTCATTATGGGTGAATTTAAATTCGCTGACTAACCGGAAAAAAGCCCGCGCGCGGTCAACGGCATTCAAATCTTCCCGCTGTAGATTTTCAATAATGGCAAGCTCCAGCTTCATTATGGCCGTGTCTCCGGTGCGGATGATAACCGGCACTTGCAAGACCAGGGCAAGCTTGGCAGCCCTGAGTCTTCGTTCTCCGGCGATTAATTCATATTCCGTCACAAGCCCGCCTCCTTCTTTTTCCACTTCTACCCGGGAAACGGTAAGCGGCTGGAGCACTCCATACTGCTTTATAGAGTCGGCCAAATCCTGCAATCGCGCCTCGTCGAAATCCCGCCTTGGCTGAAGAGGGTTTGGTTTTATTTTATCGGTGTCAATCCAAAAAATTGAGTTGGAATAAGTATTGGACATGCTTTTATTTTAGCACACTTCTAAAAAATAAAAATCTATACTCGTGTTCATATCAAGTGAAAAAATGTTCTGTGCCCAGGGAGAGAATCGAACTCTCATGATGTTGCCATCAATAGATTTTGAGTCTATCGCGTCTACCAATTCCGCCACCTGGGCATATTGGAATAATACTTTAATTGCTGGTGAAAATCAATTTATCCACAAGATAACTTGCATTATATCATATATGAGATATAATTTAATACATGAAAAACACCCAACAGAAACAAATAGGGATTTTTATTAAAAGCCTTCGTGAACAAAGAGGAATGACCCAAGAAGACTTTGCCAAAATGCTCAATACTTCCCAGAGCTCAATACCCAGAATGGAAAAGGGTGAGCAGAATTTCACTACCGAACTTTTAACAAAAATAAGCAATGTTTTGGGTCATAAGATAGTTTCCATAAATGATTCCATTGACTTTGAAGTGAACGGCGGAAAGAAGTTGCATGGAACCATTAAGACCAATTTTTCCAAGAATGGCTCCGTCGGGCTTTTATGCGCTTCCCTTTTAAACAGAGGAACAACAACTTTGCACGGTATCGCTCGTATTGAAGAAGTAAATAGAGTAATTGAAATTCTGGAGAGTATCGGCGTGAAGGTCGTGCGGCAAGGCCCAAATACCGTAGTAATCACTCCGCCAAAAAATTTTAATTTGAGAAGTATAAATATTGAATCCGCTATCAAAACCCGCTCTGTGGTAATGCTGATAGGTCCGCTTATTCATATGCTTTCCTCTTTTTCTCTGCCTCATGCACAGGGGTGCACTTTAGGCAGGCGTACCATTGCCGCCCATACCTATGCGCTTGAGGAGTTGGGAATAAAAATAAAAACAGTATCTAAAGATTACGAAATAAGCTCCAAAAAATTGAAACCGGCAAATATTGTAATGTATGAATCCGGCGATACAGCCTGCGAGAATGTTCTCTCCGCGGCGGCATTGATTCCAGGTAAGACCGTTATCTCCTTCGCAAGCGCAAACTATATGGTTCAGGAAATATGTTTCTTTTTGGAAACTCTCGGGGTAAAAATTGATGGCATCGGTACTTCAACGCTCACTATTCACGGAATAAAAGAAATAAATAAAAACATTGAGTATTGGAATAGTGAAGACCCTATTGAATCCATGATGTTTATCTCGGCCTGTATCGTCACTGATTCAAAACTCACTATTACAAGGTGTCCGATTGATTTTCTCGCCCTGGAACTTGAAAAATTAAAGAGGATGAATTTAAAATATAAAATTTTGAAAAATTATTATTCATATAACGGACGTACTAAACTTGCCGATATTGAAATCTTTCCAAGCAAGTTGCAAGCATTATCGGATAAAATTCATTCCAATCCTTACCCGGGAATAAACATAGATAACCTTCCTTTCTTTGTGCCTATCGCCATCCGTGCTACTGGACAAACAATGATTCATGATTGGGTTTATGAGAATCGCGCGATATATTTTACCGAACTTAACCGCTTGGGAGCAAACATCACCCTTGCTGACCCTCACCGAGTTTATATTCAAGGCGGAACGCCGCTCAAGCCCGCGCAGGTAGTCTGCCCACCGGCTTTACGTCCGTCAATGGTAATTTTTATTTCAATGCTTGCCGCTCCCGGCACTTCCATTCTCCGCAATGTTTATATGATTAACCGCGGCTATGAAGAAATAGCTGAACGTTTAAATTCTATCGGCGCGGATATTAAAATTTTAAAATGAGAAAAAAGATAATTGTCATCTTGGGCCAGACGGCGACCGGAAAAAGCAATCTGGCGGTAAAAATTGCCAAAAAAGTAAATGGTGAGATAATTTCCGCAGATTCCAGGCAGGTCTATAAAGGTCTTGATATTGGCACAGGCAAAATCAGCAAGAAAGAAATGAAGAGAATTCCGCATCACTTGCTGAATGTAGTAAATCCTAAAAAGAAATTTACCGTAGTAGATTATAAAATACTGGCCGAAGAAAAAATAAAAGAAATTATCAAAAGAGGTAAAATCCCGGTTATTTGCGGCGGCGCGGGATTTTATATTGACACTATAACCAAAGGAAGTGTTTTTCCCGAAGTCCCGCCGAATATAAAATTACGCAGAGAACTTACTAAAAAATCTGCGATAGCATTATTCTTAGTATTAAAAAAATTAGACTCTAGCCGCGCGAAGAATATAGATAAAAACAACAAAGTCAGATTAATCAGGGCGATTGAAATAGCAAAAGCTCTTGGTAAAGTTCCTAAAATTACAGAAGTTAAACCTATGTATAAATTTACAAAAATTGGCTTATATTTACCGCATAACAAGTTAAAAAAGAAAATAGAGCAGAGAGTTCGGAAAATGTTTCAGGATGGATTATTAAATGAAATTAAAAAATTAAAAAAATCCGGCGTGTCCAGCAAGCGCCTGAAAGAATTCGGCTTTGAATATGACAATCCGACTCCGGAAAAAGTAATAAAAGAAACCTTGAAATACGCCAAGCGCCAGATGACCTGGTTCAAGCGCGACAAAGAGATAAAATGGCTTGACGCGTCAAAAGCTGGTATAATAAAAGAATTATGAAAACAATAATACATTTTGTTGTTTCGGCTCTCGCCATATTAATAACCGCTTATCTTTTGCCCGGAGTGCATGTGAGCGGCCTGTTCGCGGCGCTGGTTCTGGCAGTGGTCTTGGGCGCCATTAACGCCATTTTGCGCCCGATACTCATATTTCTGACTTTGCCTCTTACCATTATGACGCTTGGGCTTTTTGTTTTAGTTATTAACGCGCTTCTTGTCCTTCTCGCGAGCTACATTGTGCCCGGTTTTATAGTAGATAGTTTCTGGTCGGCATTCCTATTCGGCATCGTGCTGGCAATCGTAAGCTGGGTCCTGCAAATATTTGAGAAAGATAATTAGTTTTTATTAAAAGATTTAATCCACCATTTTTTGATAAACGGTAAAGATTGCACGGAAAGAAAATAACCGATAGCCGGCACAAGGGCATTTAAGAAATAATTTCCTGAACCAATAAAATATAAAACAAAAACTGCCAACACATAAATAACCGCCGAAATCAAAAATATTCTGAAATAGCTTGTCTCCCAGGCCTTATCCGCTTCCACTCTCAAATTCCTCTCCTTTATGAGTTTAATTTCTTTTTCGAGGTTTTTGACTCTTTCTTCCATCTAATTTCCGGACAATAAACTACCTAGACTTCTTTCTATTCTTTTAAGTTCCTCAATTTTGTTTGCAGCTTGATCGAGTGGAATAATCGCTGGACCAGTCTGTCTTGCCATATATACTTCAGAAGTTTTGTATTTTTCTAGCTCCGATATCACGGTTTGAACAAATGTATGTGCTTCTGACCATTCAGCTGGATTGGTAAATTTCTCTCTTACGGTCCTGCCTAAAAGTACCGGATTTGAACCTGCCTGAGCCATAACCTCGCGAAATCTTTGATAGAAAGGATTTTTCATAAACTCAGGAAGTTCCGGCGCCAGCGTCTCCGCGCCGCGCTGCGGTAAGGCAGAAATCTTTTGTCCTGCATCTGTTTTTATTGGTGTAAGTTTAAAATCTTCAACACCCATGTTTTTATTATATCATTTATTAGTAATAAATTAAAGATGTAATATATGCGGACTTTCAAATCCTGGACTGAAACACTATACAAACAATGATTCTTAAGTGGAATAGTGTTTTCCAGGGTTTTGATCTTGTAAATTAAACTAATAAATATAAGGTCTTAAAAAATAACAGCTACTTTAGATCTTGAGATCTAAAACTATTTTTTCTCCTTATCATTTTACTTATTATCCAACCGATGAATGCGCCCTCAATAGGAAGAAGTACTACAACGATAAGTAGGGGTGGAAAATAGGCTAAGGCAAAAAATATATCAATTCCCCTTGATAAAGTGTAGTCCTGTACAAATACGCTAAAAAAGTTCGGTGTGTATTTTATTTTAGGCTCAGTACTTAAAACTAGTGAATTTTCTTCATAATGATATTCAGGAGATTTAAATCCGCAAATTCTAGCAGTATATTCGATTTTTCTGTTACGGATAATTTTTTCTTTTTGTTGAATAATCTCACTATCTGAAAGTCCGGCAGCTTTTAAACTCTGCTCATTTATTTCTAATAATTCTTCACTTTGCCTATCAAACTCCCTAAAACACTCTAAAGGATTAGCGCCAGAGCATACATTTTTCATTCCACAACTAAATAAACTATCTTCATTTTGTTCACACAATGAACAAGATTGGAAGTTTTCAAATGTCATTTTATCTAACCTGAGTTTTTCTTCTATGGCGCTAATCCAGGCAAACGAAAAAGCACTAAACAATAATATCAAACCAACGATCCCTCCCCAAGTAATATATGGATTGATTTTAGAGTATAGAAATTTAAAGTATACAAAAACAAAACAAGCTATTGCACCAAAAAATATAAATATACCCATAATATTTGTAAGTATACTACTTTTTCATTAAAAAGAAAGGGAACCAAAGATTATTAAAGGATTGGTTTGTATAATTTTAAGTGCGGGCGATGAGGGAATCGGACCCCCGACATCGGTTTTGGAGACCGAAGTTATGCCACTTAACTAATCGCCCGTATTTTAAATAACGAGTTGATTATACACTAGAACCTAGAAACTAGAAACTAATTTCTATTTTTTAATTTCCTTATGCTTGGTCTGCTTTCGGCACCATTTGCAGAATTTTTTGAGTTCTATTTTCTTGGTAACCAGTTTCTTGTTTTTACTAGACCAGTAATTTATCCGTTTGCAGGTTCCGCAGGCAAGTTTTATAAGTCTATCTTGTGACATGTATATAGATTAATACAAAAGGCTTAAAAAAGCAATTAATACCCGTTATTTTTAATAATTTTTTCTAGTAATTCCAGCGGATAAATCGGCGGATTTTCAGCCAATGCCTGGTGAAAAATTACAGTAGAAGGGGTCAGGCCCGGGAGAGTATTAATTTCTATTACTATAATGTTCCCTGTTTTGACTTCCACAAAAATGTCTATGCGGGCGTAACCGCGAATGCCGATAATTTCCGCGACTTTTTCAATTAAGCTTTTAACTTTTTTGAGGTTTTTTGCGGAAATAATATCTTTTGGCGGAGGCGTGATATTGATACCTGTCCCGCCTTGAAACTTTTCCTCAACACTCAGTATGGACTGCTCAGCAACAGTAATGGACGGTGAAAGTGCTTTAATTTTCGTCTTGCCGTTATATTTTTTTTCTACAACTCCCACAGTCATTTCTATATATCCACTTTTGCGGGTATAAGAAATTTCTCCGCCGGAAGTTTTTAATTTATCTGTTTCTATAAAAGATTCAAAAATTATATCTGTCAGGCATTCCGGCATATGTATAATGCCTGCCTGATTGGTAAAAGTTCCCGCCTTGGCGACAAAAATTCCATTTTTAATCAAAGAAATATAGATAGACAGGTTTTTTTCATTAAAAAGCCGGACGACACCAGCTGAACATCCGTCCCCTCTCGGTTTTGCAATAATCGTCCGTGAGCCTAATTTTTTCAAGAGCATATTCCAATATTCACCTATAAACTTATCATTCAAATTCTTTGAAAAATCCTTGACGGATAAAAGAATGTGCGGAGCCACAGACACGCCGATAATATCTGCATTTTTTATAATCTCGCTGGTTCTCCATTTATCCATGCATAATTTAGAAACATTGCTATCGGAACCATTATATTTAATTTTTTTATCAGATAATATTTTTTGAATCGTGCCATTCTCGCCGATGCCGCCATGCAAACCTAAAAAAATGAATGGGTGTTCTTTTATTAAATCATTTAAATAAAGCTTTTTCGGCATAAAAAATTCTTCGGTTGCGTCTCCCTTTTCTAAAGCAAGCCTTAATTTAACTTTTCCCACCAGAAAAGCCAGCCGGACGGAATCTTTTTTCGCCTTCATCGCGTTTTTTATGATTTCCTCTACTGTATGATTTAAAATATAAGAATAAGGTAGTTTCCAAACTTCTTTATCTTGACCGAGTAAATACGGATACGGCTTATAAATTTCGGAGCCGCGCAATTTAAGCCAGACATTTGTCCCGCTCATTAATGAAGTCGGCTTTTCGGCTGTTTCTCCTCCAAAAAGAACGGCTAATGGTTTTCTTTTTTTATCGGCCAGTGGATTTTCAATCTCTTTATTCATACTACGGCGTAAAAATGCATTATTTACAATATAACGGAGAAGGTCTTGGTGAGAAAAACCAATTCGGGAAGATTGTTGGAAAAGAAAACTATTTTGCTCCATGCCGGAAATCGGGTTAAAATCCGAAAACCAAATATTCCCATCCGGCATCAAAAAGCCGTCAAAGCGGGCAAAATCCCGCATGCCGAAAAGAGAAAACAATTGTTCGGACTCAATCTGGATTTTTTCAATTATTTCATTGGAAAATCTCGGCGGACAATGATAGGCTACTTGACGTGTCGGCAAATATTTCTTTCGGAAATCAAAAAATTGGTTTTTGTCATATTCCACTTCTATCTCGGTAGGCAAAATAGCAACCGGCATATTAAATCTATTTTGCAAAATGATAACCGTGAATTCCTTGCCTTCCGCAAAACGTTCCATTACCACGCGTGTGTCCATTCTCTTGCTAAACAATATCTCAACGCTCTTAATAGCATCTTTTGTCTTTTCCACGGAAAAAACTCCGATACTGGAACCACCGGAGGCCGGCTTGACTATCGCTCTCTTGATTTTTTCCCCTTTCCAAAATTTATTTATTTTTTGAGTAATAGTTTTCTTACTATCGGTAATTTTTAAAACAATGGAATTTGGAGCATAAAATCCCAATGAACGGATATACTCATTGGCTTTATGCTTATCAAAAGCCATTTTGCATGATTTAGACGCAGAACCGATAAAAGGAATGTTATATTTTTCGAGAAGATTCTGAATTTCGCCATCTTCACCAAATGTTCCATGAATGCAGGGGAAAACAATGCTAACGCCTCTTAAGATATTAATGAGATTTGATTCTGTAAGTTCTTTGCCTGTTTTTTTTAATTTGAAATCAAAATCGCTCGGAGTGTTGGAATAAAGTTGCGCAGTGGATATTTTATAAGGTTTTTTCTGTTCATTGAAATAAATAGGCACGATATTAACGCCCAGGCTGCCCAGATGGTCCATCACGCTACGCGCGGAGTTGAGTGAAATTCCCCGCTCTAGCGAGGGACCGCCGCACAATATTGCCACGCTAATTTTTTGATTATTTTTAATCATTTTTACAGAAAATTATTCTTAACACACCTTTATATTATAAGGATATAGTTAGAAAGTCAAAAAAAAGTGGGGATAACCTTAAATTATTTGCAAAAATTTACTCAGGTCTTAATATAGCGTTTTTTAAGTCTTTAGAAACTTTGGTTAGATTAACACAACCATTTTTAGTGATTAAAACCATATCTTCTATGCGCACCCCGCCCTGTGTGTTTCTTTTGCCTTTGAAATAGAGCCCGGGCTCTATAGTCATCACGCATCCAGCAGGAATAATGTCTTCGCTTTTGGGCTTGAAATTTGGCCACTCGTGAATAACGGTGCCGACGCCATGTCCCAACCCGTGTTTAAAATTATTTTTATATTTTTTACCTAAAAAATTCCGTGCCGATTTATCAATAACATTTGCCTTTCGTTCACCTTTTTTTATTTTATTTATAGCAAGTTTCATCGCCCGTAAAACATCATTATAAACTTTTTTCTGTTTTGTCGTCGGTTCACCCCAGAAATAAGTGCGGGTCATATCGGAGCAGTAATGATTGACCGCGCAGCCAAAATCAAACATCACGATATCACCTTTTTTGAGCTTTGTTTTACCGGGTTCATGATGAATATTGGCTGTATTCTTGCCGAAAGCGACTATCGGCGGAAATGACAATACCGGCGCGCCATATCGGACAAAAGATTTTTTAATAAAATTGGCAATTTCAATTTCTCTAATCCCTGTCTGTAATTTTGCCACGATATTTTGGAGCACTTTCTCACTTATTCTTTGCGCCTTAATTATATCTGCAAGCTGTCTTTTATTCTTAACGGCTCGAACTTCGTGAATTAATTTTATTTTTCCCATATTTAGAGTAATTTGATTACATCATGATAAGTTATGACGAGCATAAAAAAAATCAAAAGGCTGAAGCCGACCATATTGGCGGTATTAGCGACCTTCGGATTCATGCGCGAGCCTTTTATTTTTTCAATCAATAAAAAGAGCAGCCGTCCGCCGTCAAGCGCGGGAAATGGAATTAAATTTATTATTGCCAGATTAATTGAAATAAGCGCGGCAAAAGACAGAAGATAGACAAAGCCAAACTCATAGGCATCTCCGACGATACCCACCATGCCAATGGGGCCCGCGACAGAAGTGAAGCTGCCTTTGCCCTGTATGCTGTCTATAATAAGCGTATAAAGCCCCACAGCGGTACCTTTGGCCACAAACCAAGTCAGTCTCATTCCCTCTAAAAATGCGGTAAAAAAAGGTAATTTAGCCGTTCCTATCATGTCCATGGATATGCCTATTGAATTATTTTTGGGAGTTATTTTTGTGAAATTTACTTCCCGCCCTTTGCCATGGATATACCCAACCGTAATTTCATTATCGGCGTGAGAAACTACAAAAGATTTCAAACTTTCAGGATTTATCTCCGATAATATTTCTTTACCACTCCCTAAATTAACTATCCTGTCTCCAGATTTCAATCCCCCTATATATGCGGGAGAATCCGGCACGACAGAAACAAGCACCAGATTCACATCTTGAAGCTTATAGCCGGCCATCTCGCTACCGACTGAAGTAGGAAATCCGGACATAAAACCAACGGAAAAAAGAAGCCAGGCTAATAGAAAATTAGCGAAAACTCCGGCGAAAAGCACCAAGGCTTGCTGCCATTTCGGTTTATTGACCAGACTCCTTTTCGATAATTCAATTTGTTCAGGAGTCTTTTCCCTGTCCAAGAATCCGACTTCCAAAAAATCAGCCTCTTCAAAATTCTCTCCAAAAATTTTCACAAACCCCCCCAAAGGCAATAAATTAAAACTATATTCCGTCTCCCCTTTTTTAAAACCGAATAATTTGGGCGGAAAACCAAAACCAAATTCATCCACCCGGATGCCAAATCTTTTCGCGGTAAAAAAATGCCCAAATTCATGGACCAGGACTAGAACCAATAAAATTACAATAAAAATAACGACGCTCATATTTATTTCTTATCCCATTACTTCTTTCTCTTTTTTCTCAAAAATCACTTCTAGGCTGCCGTTGGTTTCATTAATAATTTTCTGCAATTCTTCTTTGGCCCTGAATCTTTCATCTTCGGTCATTTTGCCTTCTGTTTCTTTTGTTTCTATATCTTCCAAAAGTTTTTCGCGCTCACGACGCACGGTAATTCTGCTTTCTTCCAATTTTTCTTTCAGGACTTTTACCAGAGTCTGCCTCGTTTCGGTAGTTAATTGCGGAAAAATAACTCTTATGCCCAAATCGTCAGTTGCGGCGGATAATCCCAAATTCGCCCCGGCAATAGCTTTTTCGATGTTTTTTATCTGACTTTTATCCCAAGGAGCTATTCGGAGAGTCTTTGGATCTTCAATAGACACAGAAGCCACATTCTTCAGCGGAACAAAAGAACCGTATGATTCCACCGAAACGCCGTCCAGCACCATCGGCGATGCCCGCCCGATATTCAGCTGATTGTATTCTTTGCCCAAAAATTCTTCCACCTTCCTAAGCTCGTTCTTAAAATTAGAAAAATTATATTGCATAACTCTAGTATAGCAAAAATTAATTTTTAAAAATAGGTATAATTAATGCCACTGATTCCATCAGGCTTTTCGTGGACGAACCGGGCATACGCAGAAATTCTCGGACTTTGAAGAAATGCTCAAAGCAAGTTCCTGAAAAATTCTGAGCGGCGTAAGTCCCACCCCGAAGGGGAAGGGTAAAGCCGGCAGAATTTTTCAGGAACTTGCGATGTAAAGCACCCTCCAACGCATTTAAAAATTTTAATGCTTTAGAACGAGTGGAATCTAAAGCGATAATTTCATTCCCCTCTTCATCTTTTTCTTCCGGTTCAATCAATAATTCTTTAATAAAATCAATTCTGTTTTTTAAAGGCATGGCAAGAAATTTTTTCGCTTCTAATTCATCGCCCGCTTCCGCTTTCGGCTTAATTAAATAAAATCTGGAAACGAGAGTTTTTAAAAGAGCATTGGCATCCGGAACAATCAGGAAAAAATGAGTATTTTGTATCGGCTCCTCAAACATCTTAAGCAGGACATTCTGGGCATCCAGAGAAAAACTATTGACGCAAATTACAAATACTTTTTTAACAGAAGAGAAACTTTTATTTGAAGACATGGCGCGCAGGTCAAATGCCTCATCAATTTTAAAATTATCAATTACGATATGGCAAAAATCAGGATTGCCAACGGTATTTATGCCCAAACTTTTCAGGAATTTTACGATTTCTGGAACAATCTCGCCACGCGCACCTTCTATCAAATATGCATGATGCAGGTTATTTTTGTCTAAATGTTGTGAAATCATAAATTTTTTCCTAAGGACGGTCCTTAAGAAATTTCCCCAAAGATCGTCCTTGTTAAAAATTTTCTACTTTTTGCTTAGGACTGTTTTTTTATAAACGTCCAGGTGCTCCAGAGCGATACCCGTGCCTTTAACTACGCAAAAAAGAGGATCTTCCGCCGTAGTTGCCCTGACTCCCGTTTTTCTATAAACCAAGTCGGTAAAATTCCGCAATAGAGACGAACCGCCGGTCATAATAATCCCGTGATCTATAATATCGGAAGCAAGCTCGGGAGGAGTTTCCTGCAGGACATTCTTGATTGCTTTGATGATTTGCCTCAATTCCGCATCTATCGCTTTGACTATTTCATTGGTTCCCACTTGGGCGCTTCGGGGCAATCCCTGGATAAAATCCCTGCCTTTGATTGTCACGCGAAGCTCTTCTTCCAGCAGCACAGCCGCGCCGATTTTGATTTTTACTTCTTCGGCGGTCCGATCGCCGATTGCCAAATTGAAAGTTTTTTTAATATAATCGGCTATCGCCTGATCTATTTTGTTCCCGGCGCATTTCACCGAAGTGGAAGCTACAATTCCGCCGAGAGATATGACCGCCACGTCCGTCGTGCCTCCGCCGATATCAACCACCATATAACCTTTCGATTCATGAATGGGAATGCCCGCGCCAATCGCCGCCAAAATCGGTTCTTTGACTACATACGCGTTTCTGGCGCCGGCGCGGATGGCCGCTTCCACGACAGCCCGCCTTTCAGTAGACGTGACGCCGGCCGGCACGGAAATCATCACGTCCGGCTTGAATAAGTTGAATTTTCCCATCGCTTTGCTTATAAAATAACGGAGCATCGCTTCGGTCACGCGATAGTCCGCTATCACTCCGTCCTTCATTGGGCAGTAAGTAATAATATTGCCGGGGGTTTTGCCAATCATATCTTTGGCCTCAAAACCTATTGCCAAAATCTTGTTATCCTGCTCGGAAACCGCCACTACCGAAGGTTCATTCAGGACCACCCCTTTACCCGGTAAAAATACCAGAGTATTGGCGGTGCCCAGATCTATGCCCAGTTTTTTGGAAAAAATACCCATAAAAGTAATATAACACATCTGTGTTAAAATAGAAGTATGAAGATCGTGACGGTAATCCCGCTTAAAAAGGGAGCTTGGAAAGAAGACTTGACTTATTTCACCGCGCAGGATATTCCAAATGGAAGTATCGTGGTTATCCCTTTGCGCAATAAAAAAATTTTAGGATTAGTTGTCTCTTCGGAAGATGTCGCTCTCGCAAAATCAAACATAAAGGGTTTGTCTTTCAATTTGAAAAAAATAAGCGAAGTAAAAGAACGTTCGATTTTTTTGAAAAAATATCTTGATTCGGCGATTGAAACCAGTAAATATTTTATTTCGGGCAAAAATGACGGAATTACTTCTTTAATTCCGACTGTCTTGCGGGAAAATTATGACAAAATAGCTAAATTCAAGAATACAAACCTCACCCCGCTTTCAGCACCCCTCTCCTTGGCAAGGAGAGGGGTCGGGGGTGAGGTAAAGCCCGAGAAGCTGATTTTCCAGGCGCCGCTTGAAGACCGCATCTCGGCTTATAAAACTTTAATTCGCGGATCTTTTGCCCTGAAAAAATCCGTTTTCATAGTATTGCCAACCGAATACGATATAAGAATTTTTGAAGAATCTCTTTCTAAAGGAATCGAGAAATTCGCTTTTGCCATATACGGGGGATCAAGTTCAAAAAAAATTATTAAAAAAATCGAGCAAATAATAACTCTCGCTCACCCGGTGCTGATACTCGGAACTGCGCCATTTTTATCTATTCCACGATATGATATCGGAACCGTCATAGCGGAACATGAAAGTTCTAATGCTTATAAAATGATTGCAAAACCTCATTTTGATTTGAGATTTTTTATAGAGCTTTTTGCGGCAAAAATCAATGCGAAATTCATCTTGGGCGATTCATTACTTCGTTATGAGAGTATTGCGAGACAAGAAACGGACGGATTAAATCCAATGCATCCGCTTTCTTTTAGAATTAATTTTGACGGAGAAATAGAAATTTTAAATAAAGAGAAAAAATTTAAAATCTTGGAAGATAAAAGCCTGGAAGAAATTAAAAATACGACAACCAAAAAGAAAAATGTTTTTATTTTCTCATTGAGGAAAGGATTGGCGACGATGACTATATGCAAAGACTGCGGCGAGATAGTGGACTGTGAAAAATGCGGGTCGCCTTTGGTTCTTTATTCGTCTCATCAGGGCAAAAAAAGGATATTTGTCTGCAACCGGTGCGAAACAGATTTGAATGGAGAAATCGTCTGCGCCGCTTGCGGAAGCTGGAATCTGGTGCCTCTTGGTATAGGCACCGATACTGTATATGAATCTATTAAAGAAAATTTTACAAAAGTTGAGGTTTTTAAATTAGATAAAGATTCTGCGAAAACAGCCAAGGGCGCAGAAAAAATAATCAGGGAGTTTGAAGAAAATCCCGGATCGATATTGATAGGCACCGAAATGGCATTTTTCTATTTAAAAAACAAAGTTTCGTTATCAATTATCGCTTCTTTTGATTCGCTTTGGAACATACCGAATTTTAAAATGAGTGAAAAAATCATTCAAATCATGCTTTCGGTAATTGGCAGCACAACCGAAAAACTTATTATTCAAACTAAGAAAGAAAATGACCCGGCAATTATGGCAATTAAAATGGAAAATTTATTGTCTTTCGTGCGGGAAGAATTAGAAGACAGAAGAAATCTAGATTATCCGCCATTCAAGCGTTTCATAAAAATTACGCATTTAGGCGATAAAGAACAAACAATAAAAGCAAAAAAAGTATTGGAAGAAATTTTTAAAGAATACAATCCTGAAATTTTCAGCGGATTTATCGCGCGGCTCAAAGGCAAATATGCCACCAATGCGCTGATAAAGATAGACCCGAAAAAGTGGTCCTTGCCGGAAATTTCCGCCGGCTCGTCCATAGATGAAAACCTGCTCCAGAAACTCGCCGCTCTTCCGCCCAACTTTGACGTATTCGTTGACCCGGAGGACCTATTGTAAAATTTTTAGGATAGTTTATATTACCAAGTGAAGGGAGGTTCCTAAATGGCTACATACGTAGCATTCTGTTTGGAGACAGGCAGAGAGTTGGCGGCAACCGAAAGGCTACCAACACTCTTGCCGACGGCAAGAACTGATGCTGAAGCCGTCCAGCAAGCACAGGCGATGGGAAAGCTGGCCTGTCGGGTCCTCGACTGGGGACTCGAAGAGGTCAAAATCCCAAACAGCTTTGGTGGTCTCCGTATGGAACGAGACCACCACAACGACAAGTAGGGTATCGTGTCCTGCATCACACACAGGGCGGCTCGCTAACCACGAGACCGCCCTGCACTTTTTTAGGCAACTATTACCGTAAACTCTCCTCTTTGTTTATCTTTATTTTTATTAAAATATTCCAAAATTTCTGCCGGAGTTCCAATTTTAAATTCTTCATAAATTTTCGTCAGTTCGCGCGCAATGCAGACTTTCTTATCAGGGCAAAATTTCTGGAGCGATTCCAAGGTTTTTAAAATCCTGTGCGGAGACTCGTAAAATATCATCGTCCTTTTAGCCTGCGTAATTTCTTTAAATAACGTTTCCCTGCCTTTTTTGTGCGGCAGAAAACCTAAAAATGTAAACTCGTGAATAGGTAATCCTGACGCAGACAACGCGGTAATAACCGCCGAAGCTCCCGGAATCGGAATAACTTTAACTTCCCCATTTACGTCATGGCTGAAATGAGTTTTTATTTGAGAAACAAGCATTGCTCCCGGGTCGGAGATTCCCGGCGTGCCTGCGTCCGACACCAAGGCCAAATCTTTTCCTTCTTCCAATAATTCAAAAATTTTATTGAGCTTGGGGCTCTGGGCAAGCTTGCTCTGTCTGTAGTTTTTTCCGACGATATCGTCGGATGGATAACTCATCGTCGGTTTATGTATATCGTATTTATCTAAAAGTTTTTTCGTGACCCGCGTATCCTCACATAATATCAAATCAACGCTTTTGAGCGTCTCAATAGCCCGGAGCGTAATGTCCCCCAAGTTCCCTATCGGAGTCGCAACAACATAAAATTTAGACATTTTTTATTTTCTATACTTTCTCGTCCTCCATTTGCCCGCTTCGCCATAACTTCAGCGAGGCGAGTCGGCAATTTTTCATTTTCTGTATTTTTTTAATCTCCACTTATCTGCTATCCTAACTCTAGTTAATGAGCGTTCTAGTTCGGCTTCAAAGTGCTCAAAGTCAACATGTTCTTTGTTTTCCATTAACTTTTTCAATTCTTCGGCACGGGCTTTGGCCTCCTCAATTTTCTCGTCCGAAATTTCCGCGAGATGCTCGGCAAAGTCGGCTAAGACAGCGACTTCTGTATGCCCGGCTTCGCCTTTTTTAATTTCCACAAATCCGCCCACTACAGCCATCGGGACATGTTCGCCATTTGCATAGGCAACAACATCTCCGGACGCCAGTCCTGTAATTAAAGGAATATGGTCCGGCAAAATCGTAATTTCGCCTAAAATGGTCGGTAAGCTGACCTGGTCAACCATTTCTTCTAGCACTAAGCGCTCTGGTGTGACTATTTTCAGTTTTAATTGTTTATTTGTCATGTGTGATTACCTCACCCCTTGCCCCTCTCCTTGCCAAGGAGAGGGGTGGATGCATTAAGCAGACGGGGTGAGGTCTATAACGCCCCTTTCATATAAAAATCGCTTTCCGGCTTATCATCATGCTTGCCATCCAGAATTTCTTTGAAAGAACGGATGGTCTCGGAAAGAGGAACATACTGCCCTTTTGTTCCGGTAAATACCTCCGCCACGAAAAATGGCTGAGAAAGAAATTTTTGAATTTTTCGTGCTCGGGCTACTAGTTCCTTGTCTGCTTCAGAAAGCTCTTCCATGCCCAAAATCGCGATAATATCCTGCAAATCTTTGTAACGCTGAAGCACGCGTTGGACTTCCCGGGCAACGACATAATGCTCTTTCCCAACAATATTCGGGTCAAGAATCGTGGAAGATGAATCTAGGGGGTCTACGGCCGGATAAATGCCGATTTCCGAAAGCGAGCGGTTTAACACCACCGTGGAATCCAAATGCGCGAAGGTCGTCGCCGGAGCCGGGTCGGTCAAGTCGTCCGCCGGCACATAAACGGCCTGCACGGAAGTTACCGAACCTTTATCGGTGGAAGTAATACGTTCTTGCAGAATTCCCATTTCCGTACCTAAAGTAGGCTGATAGCCCACCGCCGAAGGAATACGGCCAAGCAAAGCGGACACTTCGGAGCCCGCCTGGGTAAAACGGAAAATGTTGTCAATAAAAAGAAGCACATCTTTGCCTTCGGCATCACGAAAATGTTCCGCCATCGTGAGTCCGGAAAGTCCCACGCGCAGACGCGCGCCCGGCGGTTCATTCATCTGGCCGAAAACCATGGCAACTTTATCTATAACCCCGGATTCTTTCATTTCATGATACAAGTCATTGCCTTCGCGGGTGCGCTCGCCGACACCAGCAAAAACAGAATATCCTCCGTGGTTCGACGCAATGTTGTGAATTAATTCCTGAATGACGACAGTCTTGCCGACACCCGCCCCTCCGAAGAGCCCCACCTTTCCTCCTTTCAAAACCGGGCAAATAAGGTCTATGACTTTAATGCCGGTTTCCAAAATTTCCACTTCAGTCGATTGGACAATAAATTCCGGGGCTTGGCGGTGAATCGGTAATCTTTTATTGGCTAAAACCGGCTTACCGTCATCAATGGCTTCGCCCAGAACATTAAAAATGCGTCCCAGAGTCACGCTGCCTACAGGTACGGAAATAGGCGCACCGGTGTTTATGACTTCCATCCCGCGGGAAAGACCGTCAGTTGTATCCATAGCCACCGTGCGGACTATTCCCGAGCCCAAATGCTGTTCAGTTTCAAGAACAATTTTTTTTTGACCTTTCATTACTTCCAAAGCAGTATAGATGTCCGGTAAATTTTCTCCGAAATCCACATCCACGACCGGTCCGATAATTCTTTTGATTGTTCCTGTTGTTTTCATGATTGTTTTTTAATAATTACTTTTAACTTTATAAAGTTTATAACTTTTAAAGCCGACGTTCCAGTCGGCTCCCCGACTTTACGTCGGGGCTAACTCAGCTAACACTCGCCATCCCCGCACTAATTTCCGATATTTCTCTGGTAATATTCGCCTGTCTCGCTTTGTTAAATACCAAAGTCAAATCGTCAATCATCTCTCCCGAAGCCTCGCTGGCATTTTTCATTGCCACCATGCGGGAAGATTGTTCCGAAGCATTGGACTCAAGAAGCATCTGATAAATTTGCATTCTGGTAATTTTTTCAGCCAGAGAACCAATCAACTCATCTTGATTTCCTTCAAATAAATAATCTGTTTTCTGTTCAATATTAGTTTTGTCTTCTGTTTCCTTTCTACCTCCGGCTACATCGTTTAAAAATTCTTTCAAGCTGGATTTAGAAATAGGCAGAATTTGTTTTATATTTGGCTTTTGGGTAAGGGCAGAAATAAAATCCGTATAAGCAACCAAAACTTTGTCGTAATGAAAAGCACTGTATTCGTCTATGGCTAATTTTGATATGGGAAGAATGTTAGAGATGGATATATTGTCCGGCAAATCAGTGAAGCTGGCAATAATATTTTTGCCTACGCGGCGCATTGCCGTATCTCCCTTTTTGCCTATAGCCATAAAATCTATATTAATATTTTCTTCATCGAGCTTTAGCAATAAAATAGCCTTTTTAATAATTTGAGCATTATAAGCGCCACAAAGTCCGCGATTGGATGTAATCAGTATAAATAAAATATTTTTTTTATTATCCTTTTTTTCTCGTTCATTAAAAAGCGGATGTTTTATGTCTTCTGTATTTTTAGCAATAGATGTGAGAATCTCCCAGGAATACTCGGCATATAAACGCGAAGCCAAAGTTGATGCCACCGCGCGCTTCATTTTGGAAGCGGAAACAAGCTCCATCGCTTTGGTGATTTTCTTCGTATTTTTTACCGATTTTATTCTATTTTTTATCGCTTTGCTGTTTGACATAAGATTTTTTAAAATCTCCTATCACTTTCTTCAATTCTTCCTCGCCTTTGTCGGTCCACATTTTATTTTCTTTAATTTCCTTGTAGAAAGTTTTGGCACTAGCTTCGCTGTATTCCATAAGATCTTGTTCAAATTCTTTTATTTTTTCAATTGCCACATCATCCATAAAGCCTTTCGTCAGGGCATAGAGAGTGACGACTTGGTGTTCAATTTTGACCGGCGCGTATTGAAGCTGTTTCAGCACTTCCACCGCTCTTTTGCCGCGTTCCAGCTGGCGCTTGGTCGTCTCGTCAAGGTCGGAACCGAACTGGGCAAAGGCTTCCAATTCGCGGAACTGCGCCAGGTCAAGCTTCAGCGTTCCGGCCACTTTCTTCATCGCTTTGATTTGCGCGCTGGAACCGACGCGGGAAACAGAAAGGCCAACATTGACCGCGGGACGGATGCCTTTATAAAAAAGATCGGTTTCCAGGAAAATTTGCCCGTCGGTAATGGAAATAACATTCGTCGGAATGTATGCGGACACATCGCCGGCTTGCGTTTCTATGATAGGCAAGGCTGTGATAGAACCTCCGCCATATTTTTCATTTCTCCGGCAGGCGCGCTCCAGCAGGCGGGAATGCAGATAAAACACGTCTCCCGGATATGCCTCGCGGCCCGGCGGACGGCGCAAGAGAAGTGAAATTTCACGATAGGCGACAGCGTGTTTGGAAAGATCGTCATAAATAATCAGCACGTCTTTCCCCTGGTCCATAAAATATTCCGCAATAGATACTCCGGTATAGGGCGCAATATATGAAAGCGAAGCGGCTTCGGATGCGCCTGCCGATACGATAACCGTATAATCCATGCTATTGCCTTGTTCGAGACGAGCTTGAAGCTTTCGCAATTTGGAATCTTTTTGGCCAATTGACACATAGACGCATATCATATCCTGGCCTTTCTGGTTGAGAATCGTGTCAATGACAATCGCGGTTTTGCCGGTCTGGCGATCGCCAATAATAAGCTCACGCTGTCCGCGGCCGATAGGAATAATGCTATCAATAACTTTAATGCCCGTTGAGACCGGTTTGTCTACAGATAGGCGGGTAATAACACCCGGAGCGACTTTTTCAATCGGATAAGTTTTTTCCGCTTTAATGGCGCCTTTACCGTCAATCGGAACGCCGATAGCATTGACTACCCGTCCCAAAATATTATTGGAAACCGGGACTTCAAGAATTTTCCCGGTAGCTTTCACTTCATCGCCTTCTTTAATTTTGGAAAAATCGCCGAGAATAATCACGCCAACCGCATCTTCTTCCAAATTGAGAGCAACGCCTGTCTCCCCGCCCGGGAAAATCACCATTTCGGAAGATTTAATATCAGAAAGCCCGGAAACTTTCGCGATACCGTCAAAAACTTCCAATACTCTACCAATCTTCTCGATTTTTATCTGAGCGGAAAAATTTTCTATCTCTCTTTTTAAATTTTCTATAATGTGGTTTGTGGTCATACGCCCTTTATTAAATGCTCTTGTAATTTTCTAATTTTATTCTTTATCGTCAAATCAATAACTTCGTCATTTATTTCTATTTTGAATCCACCCAACAACTTTTCATCCAGATGTTCGTTAAAAACAATTTCCCTGGCTTCATAGCGTTTTTTAAGAAAATGTTCCAGATCTTTTTTTAATTCTTCGTTTATTTTTTTTGAACTTGATACTTTTACTTTCACTACTCTCTTATTAAAATTAATTATTTTTTCTAATTTTTCCAATATATCTTTCGATTGTGAAATCAATCTTTTGCGAACTAAAAAATTAATAATACTTTTAACTGTTTCGGGTTTTTCTTCCCGTAAAAATAAACTGATTGCCTGGGCTATTTGATTATTGGTAATTGCTGTCATTTTAAACTATTTAAATCTTGCTTGCTACTAATCAATTTTTCAGTTGCCTGCATTGCGAGGATTACAATTTCTTTTTTGGTCTCTCCTACCATCTTTACTTTCTCCGCTTCCAGGATTTTCTTGCCGTTTTCTATGACTCCCGCCACTTCCTTTTTTGCATCTTCCAGCATTAAGGCTTTTTTATCTTCCGCTTCTTTTCTGCCTTCCTGAAAAATTTTGTTCGCTTCAATGCGGGCTTTGGAAAGCGCTTCTTCATATTCCGTGCGGGTTTTTTCCAGAAGAGCTGCGTTTGTTTTGGCGTCATCAACTCCTTTCGCTATTTTTTCACTTCGTTCCGCCATCAACTTGGAAAGCGGCTTTAGGGCAAAAATATATAAAACTATGAAAACAACTCCGAAGTTGACCGCCTGAGCGATAATAATTTTCCAATCTATGTGAAATGTGGAAATAATTGATTCCATTGCTCTGAAAAACTTTCATAGCATAATTTTTAGGGGTCTCAAGCGCGACAGCGCGAGAGCTTCAGGATTTTTGATTTTGCTAAATCATGTCGCGTAAGTCCTCTTGGTGCGACCAAAAAATCCGTACCTAAAAATTATGTTATGTAAGTTTTGCTTAAATCGAAAACGCGATAACCAGCGCATAAATAGCGACTGCCTCGGCAAAAGCGCAGGCCAGAAGCATTGGCACCAATATTTTACCGGCGGCTTCCGGATTGCGTCCGATTGATTCCATGGCTTTGGAACCAATCATTCCGATCGCGATAGCCGGACCGACAGCTCCCAAACCTATGGCAATTGCTTTCGCAAGAGTATCTAATTCCATAAAATTAATTTTAATTAACTAATAATGTTTCGACTTTTTCATGCACTTCTTCATGTTCATCGTGATCAGTGGCTCCAATTGTAAAATAAACGACAAGCAAGATCGAGAAAATGAGCGCCTGAATGACCCCAACCAGCAGTTCAAGGAAAAGAAAAGGTATCGGGATAATGTAAGCTACCAGGGCGGCCATCGATACCAGAAGAACTTCTCCGGCAAAAACATTGCCAAAAAGACGGAAAGAAAGCGATGCAACTTTCGCAAATTCACCGACAATTTCAATCAAGCCAACAAAGAACGTGATGGGCGCGACGATGATAATCGTCGGCTCGCGACGGATTTTTGTGAATATTCCCCCGAGCGCTTTAAGATTAACATATTTATTGAAAGTTTTCCATAGACCAATGGAAAAAATTCCAAATATATTGGCCCCGAGAACGGCCATTACCGCCAGCGCGATGGTCGTATTTATGTCGGCTGTGCCTCCGCGAAGATATGGAATAAAAGCAAGCCCATGTTCTCCTTTCTCTATGATTCCAAATCCTCCAAGCGGAAGTATCCCCAGCCAATTATTAACGAGAATAAAGAAAAAAACTGAAATAGCAATCGGAAAAATTTTTATAGAAAGAGCTCTGTTGTTTGTCACCTGGTCGCATAGTTTTAATCCTTCATCCACAATCAGTTCAAAAATGTTTTGCAACTTGCCGGGAACAATCTTGAGTTTGGAACGTAAAATAAAAGATAAAATAATTATTAGGGCAACGACGAACCAACTTGTAAAAAGCGCATTGGTGACGGTAAAACTTCCATAATGGAAGACGGGTTCGGCAAATAATGTAATTTCGTGTGATATTTGTTCCATAAATTATTTCTTTTTTTCTATATCTTGCAATTTTTTTATATAATCTTTTATAATTCGAAATATTCCAAAACATGTAACTAAAAACCCAAGTCCGGCAAGTGAAAGAAATATAATTGGTTTTGTTCCAAAACGCGCATCAAGCATTTTGCCAAAAATGAGCGCCAATATAATGGGCAGTACAATCCACGTTGAAACCTGGCTAACCAGCTCGACTGCCGGTTTCCACCAAGGACCCCCGCCTTGGCGGGGTAAGCCATTATTAAAATTTTGCTTATTTTCTTCCACGTGAGCGTGGATGGGATCGAACCATCGGCCTCTGTCTTATCAGGACAGCGTTCTACCACTGAACTACACGCTCAAAACTTAAATAAATATAACACAAATCAAACAAAAAACCACCTAAGGTGGTTTTTTGTTAATTCTCTTATCAAAGATTAAATTAATATTCTCTTCGTCCGCCTCCGCTGCCGTATCCGCCTCGGTCATTGCCTCCGCTTCTTGGCGGTCTAGCTTCCATTGGGCGAGCTTCGTTGACAGTAAGTTTACGTCCTTCAAATTCTTGGTCATTGAACATAGAGATAGCCTTTTGAGCCTCATCCTGAGATGACATTTCTACGAACCCAAAACCTTTTGAACGACCGGACATTTTGTCCATAATAATCACAGCGGAAACAACGTTTCCGGCCTGCGCGAAGAGCTCTTTAAGAGCGTCTTCTTGGGTGCTGTAAGGGAGTCCCCCTACATATAGCTTTGTAGCCATATATTACTTCTTCTCTTTTTCCTAAAAGAGACAAAAAACTACTTAATAAAACGTAGAAACTCTTTTTCGCTAAATGAGACCCTACCTGAAAATTATATCATATCAAAAACGAAAAGCAATCCACCACCTATTAGTTTTATTTCAAAGACATTAAACGAGTAGCAAACGGAGAAAAATAACTAAGAAGTTGATCTTTATTTAGTTCAAATTTTTTCTGATTCAAATCTTCAATAATTGATTTCAATATCTCAAGTTCGCCAGTTCTGCCTTTCATCTCGGGAAATTCTTCAATTTTTACTATTATATCTTTAGCTCTAATGATTGAATTATGCATCTTTTTAAAATCTTCTTTTTGGTATTCCAAAAGGGCGCGAGAAACTTCGCTACCTAAATTTGCCATATAAAAAAGTGGTGTACGAGATGTATTCATGCTAAATATTTTAATATTATTGATTTTATTCTATCACGCAAAGATATATCCTGCACTTCCATTGTCCGATTGTTTTGTTTTGGTCGAATATTTATGAGTGAGACATATTCAATTCGTTCATCTACATTTTTATCAAAATACCAATTAAAACCCCAAATATCTTGCTGTTTGGAGCCGTTCTCAATAAGCACAACATTTGCATCCATATGATATTCTCCGCCCATAGCAAGAATTTCACGCTCAACATCTACAACTCCCTTTACCATTTCGCCATAAAAATCTTCAGCAATTTTATGAAGTTCTGGCTCTGTTATTTTTTTATTTATTATTTTTATATTCATGAAAAAATTATAATGTTTTATTTTCAGTTTTTACTCTTCGCTTTCGTCTCCCACCGCGCCGGATTCTATGTCGGCAATGATGTTTCCGATATCCCCTTCCATTATTTTCGGCAGGTTGTGCCAGGATTTTTTGATGCGGTGGTCGGTCACGCGGTCCTGCGGAAAATTATAAGTACGAATTTTTTCCGAGCGGTCGCCGGTGCCGATTTGATTCTTCCGGATACCGGCATGCTTGCTGGCTTCTTTTTCTTCTTCCAGCTGCTGAAGTTTTGCCGTTAAAATCATCATCGCTTTTTCTCTGTTTGTTAATTGGCTTCGCTCGTTAGTGGAACGAACATCAAGTCCCGTCGGCTTATGGATGATGCGCACTGCTGTCTCAACTTTGTTTACATTCTGTCCGCCTTTTCCGCCGGAACGAGAATATTCCATTTCAAAATCAGCTGGATTTATTTGGAAAGTTATTTTTTTTCTGATTGGAAGCACAGCCACCGAAGCAGTGGAAGTATGCACCCGGCCGTTTTTTTCGGTTGCCGGAATTCTCTGCACCCGGTGCACGCCGGTTTCGTAACGCATTTTTTTAAAAACATCCTTTCCTTTTATTTCAAAACTCGCTTCTTTGTAGCCGTTCAAATCGCTTTTTGATTCATAATTAACTTTCCAAAGCCAGTCTTGTGCTTCGGCAAATTTTTCATACATATGCGCAAGTTCCCAGGCGAAAAGCGAGGCTTCGTCTCCGCCGGCGCCCGCCCGCACTTCCAACACTATTTCATTCGGGAATTCCTCTGTTCCCGATTCTTTTATCCCTGAATTTTCTTTATTTTTTTTCCACTCTTGCCAATCCATATAATTTTAGGGTAATTTTGAATATGCTTTTTGGAGGCTACGGAGGCTGACGAGCCGAGTCTTGAGAAATTTTTCAGCAGAAAAATATTCGTGCTCTAAAAAGTACATTCAAAATGGACTTACTTCTTAACTTTTGCCGTAGCAGCTCTACGCTTATTGAATCTCTCCACGCGTCCGGCAGTATCCATAATTTTTTCATTACCCGTATAAAAAGGGTGGCATTGGCTGCAGATTTCCATTTTGATTTCAGGCACAGTAGAGCCAACTTCAAAAACCGCCCCGCAGGCGCAGGTTGCTTTGGTCTTTATATTGTATTTCGGATGTATATCTTTTTTCATTGTCAAAAAATATTATCATAATTTTAGCTTTAAAGCAAATCTATATCGGCTTGAATGCTATTGGCTTTTTTCATAACACCGTCGCCATAAAATGCATTCTTTTTCAATTTCCAATTGCTGCCGGCATAATATTTAAGCGCCGCAGTGCGTTCTGCCGTATAGCCTCCATTGTCCGCTCCCAGTTCTCCCAGATAAATAGCCGATGCCATAAAAGCATGCTCTGGTTCCCATGGATTCGGCATTCCGCCAATGCCCAGGGCACTTGCAACTTTCTTGGCATAAAGTTCCCAAGTAGAAGGAATAAATTGAGAAGGACCCATCGCTCCTCCCCAGCCGCCATTCCAAGGACACGATACTGGCATGGAATACGGATTGAATCCCAAAGCGGAAGTAATTCTTTCAAAAGGCATCAAGTCACGGTCCGGCTTCATGACTGCTTTCCAATTCTTTGACGGAGGATCTTCCGGGCGGTTGCAAGTGCCGATATTTGCGCCTAAATTTGTTTCCTGAGTTATGATGGCAAGCAAAAATGCTGGACGGACGCCGGTTCTGTTCTGCGCTTCTTTTGCATATTCCAATGCCGTGCCGAAAGGAATAGCCTTGGTGTCGCGGAGCTGGAACAAAGCGGCGCGAATTTTATCCGCACGAGATTTTTTCTCGGCAGCCAATTTTTGATATGCTTGTTCTTTTTCTTTAGAAATAGCCAGAAGCTGTTTTTTTTCGGCTTCGGATTTAGCTACTTTTTTCTGGGCAGCTTCAAGCTCGACTTTCGCGTCGGTCTCGGCATTTTGTTTTTTTTCAAGATCTTGTTTTGCAGTTTCAGTTTGAGTTTTCACTCCTCGGATGACATCCACCGAAGCTTTAATCGCCTGCTTGATGGAAGCATAAGATTCCAGATCGCTGTAAAAATTGGAAACACTTTCGTCAGAAAGAATTAAATTTACGATGGTTTGATCGTCAAATTCATTCGTATTTCTGATAAGCTGGGCCAGGGATTCATGTTCACGGTCAATTTTTTCCGAAAGAGATTCAATCGTGTTTGCTTTCTCCCTGATATCTATTTTCAACTGGGCAATAATTAGCGCTCGGGCTTTTATTTTTGCCTTTAAAGCGTTAATCTGGCTGGTTAAATAGTCAACATCTCCCTTGAGCGTTCCGGTCTGTTTTTGCTGTTCTTTCTGTTTATTTAACAAATCTGTCAGCTGAGCTTCAATCTGGCTCAATTCGCTGCGGCAATAGTCTTTTTGTGCCTGGTTGGAGGTGATGGTTAATGTCAAGCAATCAAACTCAGCATTTGCTTTTTGCGCGAAAAATGATGAAAAAACAAATATGAATACTATAAAAACTATGGTTTTTCTTCCCATAGTTTTTATTATAGCATAAATTAAATTAAGAATTTTACTTTTTTTCTGTCTTTTCCCCGCCTGCGCGGACAGGTTCTTTTGCGGGTGCAATTGCTTCTGCTCCCTCTGCCCCCTCTTCTTCTTTCTTGCCTTTCTTTTCCACTTCTATCGCAGACAGGTCAACCGGCACCACAACTTCTTCTTTTTCTTCCACTTGTTCGACGATAGAAGCCACGACATCGGTAGGACTGTTGATAACGACAATCCCGGCCGGAAGTTTTATATCGGAAATAAAAACCTGGTCTTTCAATGTTTCCAGCTTGGAGATATCAACGATAAGATTATGCGGCAGGTCGGCCGGCAGCGCTTCTATTTCAATTTCATGAAGAACTTTGACGAGATTCCCAATTCCGCTTTTGACGGCATTGGATACGCCCTCAAAAACAAGCGACACTTTAACGCGTATTTTCTTTTTCATATCTATTGCCAAAAAATCCACGTGTATCGGTTCGTCGGTTACCGGGTCAACCTGCACTTCATGGATAAGCACATCAATATTTTTTTCTCCTACTTCAATTTTGACTGTTGAAGATTCCCCGACTTCCCGCCAAACTTTTTTAAATTGAATAGTGGGAACTGAAATGGAGGTCGTGTTTTTGCCTGCTCCGTAAAAAACAGCCGGGATTTCCCCTGCTTTTCTGAGTCCCTCCGATTTCATTCCCGTATCCCGTTTTTTAGCTTTGATTACAAACATAAAGATAGTATATAGAAAAATTCTTAAAAAGCAACCCTAAACATGATGACTGGCATCATGTTCCACCGCAATATGTGTTGCTATGTATTCCTTAGTGCCTGCCCCGCCGTTGGTGGGACCACTTTTATTAAGAATTAGAATTGGAACTTTTTTCCCGGGATTGAAAATGTTTTTGGAGTCAAAAATTTTCTTGATCTCTTCAAAAATTAAAACAATTCTATCTCCATACATTTTGCGCAAATAGGGCGTGCGGATCAGGCCGTCATTGTGTTCGGCGGTAATTGAGCCGTGATATTTTATTACCAGGTCATACACGGATTCCCCAAGCTCTATTATTATTTTTGCCGTATCGGGACGCTTGAAATCCATCAGCGGGATAATGTGAAAATTGCCGTCGCCGGCATGTCCTGCCAAGGTATAGGTCAAATCGTATTTGCTTAAAATATTATTCAGCTCCGGAAGAAATTTAGGTAAAAATTCCGGACGAACGATAATATCATCTATGAAAGGAGCGGTGCGCATGCCTTGGACGTGCTTACGCAATAACGCGAAGCTTTCTCTTCTGATATCCCAATATTTATTTGCTTCTGTTTCGTTTCTGGTAATATGGACTTTTAACCCCGACGCTTTTAGTCGGGATCCCGACTTTACGTCGGGATTAAAAATTTTCAACTTTGATTTGAGCGCCTCGCATTTCTTATGTACTTCAGCCTCGTCATCTCCGGCAAATTCAGCCAGAAGAATCAGTTTCGGGAAACCGCCGGTAATCATCATCCAAAATTCCGGCAAGAAACTCCACATAAATTTAGCCATTCCTAAAAATCCTTTATTTTTCAAAAAATCCGGAAAAAATCTGACAGCCAGCTTCATCGTTTTGTCGTCGTAAGTTTCAAGCGTTTCAGGGTTGAGCATTAAAATTTCATCCACCAGGCGACCAAGCATTTCCGTATCTTTCATGAAAATTACTACCAATTTCGAGTGTTTATTATCCGGTATCAGCTTGAAAGTTATTTCCGTGACAATGCCCAATGTCCCCTGCGAACCAACAAGTAATTTATTAAGGTCAAAAAATTCATCAGATTGTAAAAAATTCCTCTGGCTTGACCCTTCCCCGATTACGGGGTGGGACTTACGCCATTCTGAATTCTTTACAATCTGATTATTTATTACATTCCAAATATAATATCCTGCGGAATTTTTATGCACATCCGGTTTTGCCTGTTTTATTTCTTCTTCATTATCTTTTATCAATTCAAAAATATTTTTATAAACGTTTCCCTCAAAATCGCCTTGCGTAATTTTTTTATTTAATTCATCCTGCGTCAATGGCTTTACAATATATTCATTCCCATCAGCAAAAACTACCTTGGCAGACAAAACATAATCCTCTATCTTGCCGTATTTCAAAGTCCGTTCGCCGGCAGAATTATTGCCATACATCCCCCCCACCGCATTCAAGCTCTTGGATGCCGTATAACAAGGCAAAATCAATCCTTTTTCCAAAGTTATTTTTTCAAAATCCCGATAAAACATCCCGGGTTGGGTTGTAAGATAGGAAGGAACCAGAGGATAATTTTTGAATTTTTGAATAGCCGTATTTTTCCGCTTAGGATAAGGATGGGGAATCTGGAAACCCCGCGGATTATCAATCGGCAACGGCCCGCCAATCAGTTTATTCATATACCGGCTAAAATCTAAAATTATGGATTCCCCAATGGCCCCACCGGACATATCCGTACCCGCGCATCTTGGAGTGATAGATAGGTTGGGATATTTATTTTTATTTTCTCCCGCCCATTTTACCAAATTTTGGACGTCTTCCGAATCTTTCGGAAAAAGCACAATCTCCGGCCTGACTTCCAGCAGGCTCGCATCATGCGAATATTTTACCAACGTCTCCTCGCTGTCGTCCGTATCCCCTTTAAAAAATTTTTGTATCTCTTCTTTCATTTTTATTTTTCATTTTTATCTATTCTACAATTCTAACGAATTTTAGAATACTTTTACCACGATTTGTAAGTTTGTGTCGGACAATATTGCCCTCATTTCTCTTCATCAACAACCCAGCAATAGCCATTTTAGTAATGTGAGCAGAAATATTCTTGAATTCTGTTTTTAGTTTATCAGAAATTTCCTGAACCGACAATTCTGGTTCTTTATACAAAAGCTCAAGAACCTGCAGTCGTCTGTGATTCGCGAATCCTTTTATTATTCTTTCTAATTGTCTATCTGTTTTTTTTATAATTTATTTATTCTATAATTCTATAGAATATTAGAATACTTTTATTCCCAAAAAATTAAAATTAAGGCGAGGACTCCCAATATCATTCCCATAAATTGAAATTTATTAGTCTGTTCACCGTAAAAGTAAAGACCGATAATAATTGCCAAAACGGCTGAAGATACGGAAAAAATTATCGCACCTCTCGCCAGGCCCGAACCGCTTTTAATAGCCCAAAGCCAGAACATATTGGCCAGCACATAGGCCAGCAGCGCCCCGCCCCAAAAGTACCAATTGTCCCTGAGCGAATATTCTTTGGCGAATATATCCGCCACAATTTCAAACAGGATTAGAAAAATTAAAGGTATGACCCAGAACATGTTATTTTTTATATTGTCCTATTGAAGCCTGGCTGTTATTTTTTGCCGCGGCAAGAAGAAGGGCTTGCGCGCCGGAAATATCAGCAGGACTCTTCGCCCAACTCTGAAAAGCGGGATTTTGAATCGCCCGACCGTAAGAAAATGAGAGCGGCCATGGAAGAGAACCCATCTGGTGCATAGTATTCAAATTCATTGCCGCTTCTTCGTCGCCTTGTCCGCCGGAAAGAAAAACTATTCCTCCGATATGCTCCGGCACATGTTCCTTCAGGCACCGTAATGTCATCTGCGCGACTTTTTCAGCGGAAGAAGATTTGTCTTCGGCATCTTTCCCGGAGAGCACCATGCTGGTTTTTAAAACAATGCCGGAAATAAAAACATTTGAATCCCGTAATTCGGAAAAAAGCACGTCAAAATTGCCTGCTGTAATTTCATAACACTTTTCTATTGTATGGTCGCCATCTATTAAAACTTCCGGTTCAATAATCGGGACAATATCCAGTTCCTGGCAGATGAGAGCGTATTTTACCAAAATAACCGCATTTTCTTTCATACAATCCCCGGAAGGAGTATTTTCTCCGATGCTATAAACCACGCGCCACTTGGCAAAAGTAGCGCCCATATTCTTATATTCCTTGAGTCTGCTTGAAAGCCCTTCTAATCCTTGCGTAATTTTTTCTCCCGGATGCGACGAGAAATCAATCAAGCCTTGGTCAACTTTTATGCCGATATCTATTCCTTTCGCCTGCAGTATAGAAGTAAAACTTTTGCCGTCTTTTGCGGATTGCCTGATGGTTTCGTCAAAAAGAATATAACCGGAAATATATTTCTCCATTTCCGGCGCTGTTATCAGGAGTTCGCGGTATTCCCTGCGCTTTTCCTCGGTCGTCGGCACGCCGAGTTTTTCAAAACGCTTGTTGCAGGTACTCAAGCTTTCGTCGATGGCAAGAATGCCTTTGGGCGGAGATACAAGGCGGGCAACCGTTTCAATTAATTTATCTTTATTCATTTCAATAAATCTATTAATAATTGCTTGGCAACCGATGGATTCGCCGAGCCTTTGGTTTCCTTCATTATAACTCCCACGAGAGACATAAGGGCCTGTTCTTTTCCGCCCTTATAATCCGCTACGGTTTTCGGATTGGCATCAATAATTTTTTGCGCGATTTTTTTTAATGCTTCCGGGTCACTACTTTGCAGTAAACCTTTTTCTGTCGCGATTTTTAACGGCGATTCATCTTTTATCACAATCATTGCCAAAATATCTTTTGCGGCGCGAGAAGAGATTTTGTTTTCTGTAACTAAATTTATAAGTTCAACAAAATTTTTAGAGCTTGGTAATTTTATGTCTGAGTTATTCTTTTTGAATCCAAGATAATCTGAGGTAACGTAGTTAGAAAGAATCTTTATACTATCTTTTTGGGCCAAGATTTTTGCCACATCTTCAAACCATTTGGCAAGTTCCAAACCATTTATATATACTTCTATATCCTCATCTTTTATTCCAAAATCTTTTCTATACCTCTCTCGCTTTGCCCCCGGCAGTTCCGGCAATTCTTTTTTTATTTTTTCCAAATCAAATGCTTCATGCAATTTCATTTTCGGCAAATCAGGGTCGGGAAAATAGCGGTAATCCGCGCTCCCCTCTTTTTTTCTTTGGGAAAAAGTTTCACTTTTGCTTTCATCCCAGCCACGAGTCTCCTGCACTATTTCATTTCCCAATCCTTCCTCTAAAAGCTTTGTCATTCTATTAAGCTCGTATTTGATGGCACGCTCGACGCTTCTGAAAGAATTTAAATTTTTTACTTCTACTTTCGTGCCAAGAATTTTCGGATCCGGTGAAACGGAAATATTCGCTTCTACCCTCATTTCTCCTTTCTCCATATTCGCTTCCGATACATCAAGATAACACAAAAGAAGTTGCAGTTCACGGGCAAAATCACTGGCTTCTTTGGCGCTGTGAATTGCCGGTTCTGTTACCAGCTCCATCAGCGGCACTCCGGCACGATTGAAATCTATCAGCGAATACCCATTCGCCCCCAGGTCGGACCTGTGGGAGCCCACAGGTCCGACCTGGGGGCTATCTATGTGTTTATTTGTTCCTGTATCCTCTTCCAAATGCACACGAGTAATATCTGTTCCCAGCAATTTTCCGCCGGAAACTATCGGATATTTATATTGGGAAATCTGGTAGCCTTTCGGAATATCCGGATAAAAATAATTCTTGCGATCAAACTCCGTGAAATCGGCAATTTGGCCGCCTAATGCCAAGCCAACTTTTATGACATTTTCAATGGCTTTTTTATTCGGCACCGGCAATGCTCCCGGATGCGCCATGCAGACCGGGCAAATATTTACATTCGGTTTTTCCTCATCCGGGTCATTCTTGCACGCGCAAAACATCTTGGTGTTTGTCTTTAATTCCGCGTGTATTTCAAGACCAATTGTCGGGTAATACTTTTTTTCCATAATATCAGGCATAATTTATTTTTTCTTTAAAATTTTTACCAGTTCATCCTTAAACTTTTTTACCATTTTATCATCAAATAAAGTTAAAGTGAAAACTTTTTTCTTCAATTTTTTAAGCTCTGCCGCTTTTTTTGCAATAATCTTCTGATCGTCCATTACATCACTTTTTGTCAAAATTATTATTTCATCTTTAGAAGAAAGCCCCTCTTCGCCCAAGTTTAATTTTTTATCGTATTTTTCAAGTTCTTTACGAATTTCTTTGTAACTTTTCAGCATATTGGAGTTTTCAAAAGATACGAGATGGGCCAGCATTTTGGTGCGCTTGATATGACGCAGAAATTTCACGCCAAGTCCTTTGCCTTCCGAGGCTCCTTCAATAACTCCCGGAATATCGGCAATAATGTAGCCATAAAAATCTCCCAGATTCGGATCAAGTGTAGTGAAAGCATAATCCCCAACTTTTGCTTCCGCATTTGTAAGAGTATTCAAAAGAGAAGTTTTACCGGCATTCGGAAGTCCGATTAATCCGATATCGGCAAAAAGTTCGAGCTCTATTTTAAAATTTCCTTTTTCGCCTTCTTCCCCGGGCCGCCATTCTTTCGGAGTCGTATTGATAGAACTTTTAAAGTGTTCATTTCCAAAACCGCCGTATCCGCCTTTTAAAAGCAAAATTTTTTCTCCTTCGCGAGTCAATTGCCATTTTTCATCTGTTTCAAAATTGGTAATGATAGAACCGATGGGTAATTCCAAAACAAAATCTTCGCCATTTTTCCCATGAAGACTTTTATTGGCGCCATTTTCCCCGCGCCCGGCAGAAAAACTTTTTTTTGCCTTATATTTTGAAAGTATATGCACGTCGCGCACCGCCAGAATGTAAAAATTTCCGCCGCGTCCTCCGTCTCCGCCTGCCGGCCCGCCTTTGGGCACGAATTTTTCCTGCCGCCAACGCACGACACCATCTCCGCCCCGTCCGGCTTCGGCGTAGATTTTTATTTCGTCAATAAATGCCATATTTAAGATTCTAGCGCAATTTGCGCCAGTTTGACAGCGCCTTCTTTTGATTTAGCAACAGCCATAAAAAGTCCGCGATGGCAGAATAAGGCATCGGGAACTTTGGAGATTTCCTGTAACTCTCCATTTCTAAGTCCCGCCCAGGTATCTGGAAATTTTTTTCTCTTTTCAACGGAAAATTTACTTGCCGCCACTCCTTCAACCCCCCACGAATTGTCAATTCTAGGATAAACCACAAAAATTGGTTCGGGATAATTTTGCATTAGTTCTTCCCATGGATATTTTTTATCCAAAACGATAATTTTTTTATTCTCAGCATTTCTGTAAATTGTAAAAATAATTTTTTGAGCTTCTGTAATATCTCGGGCTCGCCCTATTTCTCTGGTTAAAATGTTTTTGGCCATTTGCACACACTCTAAAAATCCAACAAATAGAGCCTTTTCACTGACATCTTTCCATCCCGGACGGAAGGCATTGAAAGCATATTGTATAAAATAGGGTATTACTTCTCTTTTTAATTCAACTAAATTAACACCATTATCTCCAGCATCTATAGGTTGAACCAACTTTTGGTCAATTAACTCAGCTTCCGTTTCCCCGTTACACAATTCTCCCCCGAATTTTTTCCACACCAAGCCAAAAGAAGCGTATTCAATGCCATTGTCACGCTTGCCCGCACCGTTAACTTGATGATGGTCAAATCTGTTCTTTTCTTCGTCATAAAATCCTCCCACGTCAAAAACATAATCGCCGTTTTTGATGATTTCCTCATTCCTTGTGCGAATAATTTCAAAAGTTTCTCCTTTCTTTTCAAGATAAATGGAGAGCGTAGCCGCCGCAAAAATATCATCCGTGTGGAAAGAGCCATCGTGCGTAATTAATTTTTGATTTAATTTTTTAATTGTTGTCATTATAAAATTCTTCAAACAACTCATAAAGCCAAGATACCAACTTGTCAAAAAGAATAAACATTATAAACAAGACCAGAACCACCATTGAAAACCTCCAAATCTCCCGGCTAACCTGTAGCGCAGTATAACTGAAAACATAACCGAGCGATAATAAAAGCGGCGCCCAGATTGCCGTAGCTAAAATTTCCGCTTTCAGATATTTTTTAAAATCTATCTTTTTATAACCGGCATAGACAATGACCATATGATTCATCATGATAAATTTTGAAACAAAAATAGACCAGAAAGGCTTCTGCTCAAAATGAGGCATTATATTAAAAACACGTTTTTCAATATATTTGAAAAATTTTATATGATTCCATTTGTTGTAAATAAAACTGCCTATATAGTAACCCAAAAAAGTTTTAGACAAGCCTCCCATCAGGACAAAAATAAAAGTAAAGTAAAAGTTCAGGGCACCCAAATACATCAGAATCCCGGTGCATAATAAAATAAACTCGCCCTCAAAAATTATGCCTACAAAAATCAAGAAATATACTAAAACCTGATGGTGTTCCACTAAGCGGATTAGAAGATTGACTGTATTCATAAATAATTAAAAGAGAGAATCCACGACTTCTTTTACCACAGCCCCGTCTGCCTTGCCTCTCAGATCCTTCATCAAAGCGGACATCAGTGCGCCTTTTTCGGTGCCGTCGGAAATGCCAAGCTGGTCTTTTTTTAGGAGCGCGATTTTCTCTATCTCGCTCTTGTCCATCAATTTCGGCAAGTAAGTTTCCAAAATAGCAAGCTGCGCCTGTTCTTCTTTCACCAAATCTTCGCGATTGCCTTTTCTGAATTGTTCTATTGAATCTTTTCTTTGCTTAGAAAGCCTGGTTATAACAACTAATGCTTCTTCATCCGCAAGCATTTCGTTTGGCTTCCTGTTTTTAGAAACAAGTTCGTTGGTAAAGGAAGCGAGCATCCCCCGATACGTTTCAAGTCGGACACTGTCTTTCGCCATCATCGCCTCTTTTATTCCGTTTTTTATTTGTTCGTGAAGCATAATGTTATTATGAGCCGGAAAATTGTTTTTGGAAAGGCTACGGAAGCCGACGAGCTGAGTCCTGAGCAAATTTTCAACAGAAAATTATGCGGACTTTCTAAAAGCAATTCTCCGGTGATAATTATATCAAAAATGTGTTAAAATAGCACTATGCCTAAGTTGATATTTTTTGATACGGAAACCACGGGTAATACGGAAAATGATTTTTTGATTCAAATTGCCTATAAACATGACAATGAAAGTTTTGTGGGCCTTTACAAACCTCCGACTAAAATCCCTCCGGAAGCTTCGGCTGTGCACCATATTACAAACAAAATGGTGGAAGATAAGAAATCTTTTAAAGAGAGTGGTGACTTGCCGAAGATTAAAAAATTTTTTGAAGACAAGAAAAATATCGTCGTTGCCCATAACGCGCTTTTTGATTTGATGATAATTAAAAAGGAAGATATTATACCTGATAATTTTATCTGCACGCTCCGAATTGCACGATATTTGGATCCGGAGGGAAAAATAGAAAGATACAATCTGCAATATTTGCGTTATTTACTTGAAATAGAGATAGATGCGACCGCTCACGATGCTATGGGAGACGTATTGGTATTGGAAAAACTTTTTGAAAGATTAAAAAAGAAAATGATGAAAGAGGAAAATCTGGACGAAAACGAAGTCATAAAAAAAATGATAGAGATTTCTTCACACCCTTCCCTTCTGCATTCCTTTAGTTTCGGAAAACATAATGGTAAGAAGATAGAGGACGTGCTCGCGACCGACCGCGGATATCTGGAGTGGCTGCTGACGCAGAAACTTGAAAGCGGAGGAATGGAGGAGGACTGGGTATACACCCTCAAACATCATTTAAAAAAATGACTGGATTTACCCCCACACCTATTTATAAATAGGTGTGGGGGTTTATACCCTGAAGCATCACTTGGGGAAATAAACCTGTTGACAGGGCGGGTTTTTGATACATACTAAAAGTGAACAGTTTTTCGGGCTTTCAAGCCCGATGGAGGCATCCCCATGAATTGGAAATTCGAAGCCGGACAGAAAATCTCGTTCGAGGTCCTCTCGAACGGGAAAGTGACCAAAGGGCGCGTTTTCATGTTCGAAGACGAACCCTCGCGAACGAAGTTTGTCGGGTCGTTCGTAGTACCCGAAAACCTCAAGTTCGCCGACAATACGCTCCAGACTACCCTGGCAGCTACCGTTGCTCTGCAGGGCAGGACAGCCCGACAGGACACAGACCTCCCCTTCGTGTTCTGGATTACATGAACATGGGGGCAAACCCGGCGGGGGCATCGCGCGCGCCCCCGCCTAAAGAAGACAGTGCGAATCGCACCGGACAGAGAAACACCACGTTCCTACCGGTGCTTTCTAATTTTTTAGGAAATTAGCTAAATATATCTTTCTCGTCTTCGGGTTTCAATACTCCCGCATCAAGACCGGCAAACCAAATTCTACGCATTTTGGCTTCTAGTTCTAGAGGAATAGGAGGAAAAAGACGAATTATGATAAGTTTTGCAATTGTTAACGATCTGCGTAAATCGGGGTCAGCCGCTAAAAACGACGCGGGTTTAACTTCCAGCTCTTTTGCCAATTTAACGAATAATGCTTCTTTAGCTTCATCCGGCCGCTCGCGGCCTCCTTCTTTCATATGGTTATTGTAGCACAAAAGACAAATACGACATGTCACAAGTTTTACATTTTATGTTAAAATAAGTATATGCAAAATACTTTATTGATTATACTGGCGGTTGTGGTGGGAGGAGTTATTGCCTATTTTGTGTTTGGCAGAAAAAAAGAAGAAAAAAAAGATGATACGGGCTTAAATCTTATTTTGACACAGATCAATGAGCTTTCCAGAACGGTAGACACTAAAATCGGCGAGTCGCACAAGCAGGTCAACGAAAGTTTAAAATTTCATTCCAGCGAATCAAATAAGATAATCCGTGACGTGACGGAGCGCCTGACCCGCTTGGATGAAACTAACAAGCAGGTGATTTCTTTCGCCGACCAGTTGCAGAGCTTGGAAAACATTCTGAAAAATCCGAAACAGCGTGGAATCCTGGGAGAGTATTATCTGGAAACAGTTTTGAAAAATGTTTTGCCTCCGGGAAGCTACCAAATGCAATACCCTTTTCCAGATGGAACTATTGTGGACGCGGTAGTCTTTGTAAAAGATAAAATCATTCCAATTGATTCAAAATTTTCATTAGAAAATTATAACAAAATGGTGGAGGAACGAGATGTTGTAGAAAAAAAGAAGCTGGAGGCAGTGTTTGTGGGAGATTTAAAAAATAGAATTACCGAGACAGCAAAATATATCCAACCCACAAAAGGCACGACAGATTTTGCTTTTATGTTTATCCCCCACGAAGCAATTTATTACGACCTGCTCACTAATAAAGTCGGCTCTGATGAAAATGCAGAGAATTTAATTCAGCGCGCCGCCGGGAAATATAAGGTCATCATTACGAGTCCCACTTCTTTTCTCGCTTACTTGCAGACCGTCCTGCAGGGACTCAAGGCGCTTAAAATAGAAGAATCGGCCAAGGAAATAATCAAAAAAGTGGAAGACCTGGGCAAGCATTTAAAATCTTATGATGAATACCACAACAAGCTTGGCAATGCGCTTGGCACCGTGGTAAACCATTACAATTCTTCAAATAAAGAACTCAAAAAAATTGATAAAGACGTGCTCCGCATCGCCGGAGCTTCGCCGGAACTCTCTCTGTTGGAAGTAGAAAAGCCCCGCCCGAACGACTGAAAATAGTTTGTTTAGTCGGGCAGGCGAAAATTGAAGATTAGTTGAAACTTAAAAACCAGCGAACGTACTCCTTTCGAGCGTTGCTGGTTTTTTTGATGGTTATGGTGTCCATCACACCTTGCCTCGGAACCGCCGGGCGCGGGTCTTACTTCTCGACGTAAGGTATAAGGAGAGGTTCCCACGGGAACTTCCCCTTCACTGTCATCTTGAGCCCAAGCGCCGAGTTCATCTCGGCGACGGCGCGGTCGAGCGCACTGCCGATGTCGCAGGCTTCACCCCTCGGCTTGGTGCAGTCACGTTCGATCCAATCGTTCGTGACTCCCATCCAGGTCGCTGCGGGGACACCGTAGCCCTTCGTGGGATCCGAATTCAATTCCACCTCCCACTCGTGGCCAAATCCGTCCTTCCGACTCAGCGCCACCTTCTTGGTGTTGCCATCGAGCTTCACCGAGAAACCGAACTGCATCCAGGCGTCGGTGTTCGTGAAGGCAAACCAATAGAACGGCTTGCCTTGGAACGTGCCCGTTCCCCACCCGAATGAGCGCTGGAAGGCGACGTGGCCCTTGGTGTAGTCCTCGGTCTCGTAGGCGTCGTAAGCGGCGCGCACCCATTCGGGCAATTCCTTGTTCGCGCCGGTGTAATCGGTCACCGCGACGTCGAGCACGGCCTTGCGGATGTCGTAATTGCGGCGCTTCTCGTCCGGCGTGAGCTTCTTCTCGAGCTCGCGCATGCGGAGCTCGGCCTCGATGCCGGCGCGGATGAAGTCCGCCTCGGTCGAGCCGCTCGGCTTGGCTGCGGGCGCTTCGGGAGCGGGAGCCGTTTGCGCAGTCGGCGCGGTCTGCTCCTGCGGCTTGGTCGACGTCTCGGTGGCGCACGCGGCCACCAACCCGAGAACTGCCAACACCATCATCAGTCGCACGATTTTCTGCATCTTCATCCCTTTCAAATGCGCCTCGTTCACCATGAACGCGCACACACAAACTCGCATATAGTATATCACACTTATCTCAAAATGTCAATGATTTATATGAAAAATAAGGCTTTATTTATATAGATAAAAAAGGGTGCCGGCGGGCTCCCGTGAGGAGCGCACCGGCATGGAAACTGTTTCTTGAAACCGTGGTCAAATGCCTACAAACTCGCGGAGACTCTTCACTGTCTCCGCAACGC